>Ga0116228_10000637_pt1 | contig 27157 bp, 34 predicted proteins | sample S1TSphfallax_2_FD_89694 | JGI IMG/M metagenome (GOLD analysis project Ga0116228, IMG submission 89694) | Host-associated microbial communities from peat moss isolated from Minnesota, USA - S1T2_Fc - Sphagnum fallax MG | ecosystem: Host-associated > Plants > Peat moss > Unclassified | place... | reverse complement strand
TATATATATATATATATATATATTTATTTGGATGCAAGTTTGAAGTTTGGAGAAAAAAGACACATCTCATTCTTTTTCAAGTAGGGTTTTTCTTCAATATTTATAAGTTTTATTTTTTCTTATTTTTTACTCTTTATTTAGTTTCTTCATTATTGGAAAAAAAATTTCTTTTAAAATTATTTCATGTATTTCCCTTTCCTTGTTTCATTTGTTTCCATTCCTTTTTTACTTTTTTTTTGGTTTATGTTTGTTTCATGTTTTTATTTTTTGTATCTTCATTTTTTTCTATTTTGGTGTATTTATTTATTTATTTATTTTGGTTCTATTTTCTTTTTCAAAAAGATTTTAGTTTTTTTAATATGTTCTATAATGAAAATAATTTTAAAAAAAAATTGTATTTTTGTTTGATTAGATGCAGGTCCCCCGGTTTTCCCCAAGGATTTCTTTAATAGAAATGGCACCTCGCGTGGCCCCTCGCAGCGGTTGCCCTGGCCACCCTGACCTGCCCTGCCCCTACCCTGCCCTATTTGTCACCACATACAGATAGACAGACACCATTGTTGCTTTTATATATAGGATAGATTCCATCATAATCATCCATAAATGTGACTTTACATGGTAAAAAAATACTAGGTAAAAAATATAAAAAAGGTGACACTATGACAAGATTTTTGTACACCATCAAAATATTAATGTTTGAGTACTGTAGATTTTGAAGTCAAGAACTAGATTTTGAATATGTTTCAACTACCTAAAAAGTGGGAAATTATTATAATAAAAATTCATTAAAAATTATGATCATCTTTATGGGTTTTTAAGTGTTACTATTTCAATTTTCACCCAATTTGCAAGCATTGGTGTATTGTTGTTCATAAATTAGATCATTTTTTTTCTTCTCTCCTTTTTTTGCCACTTTTTTTGCTTTCCTATTTCCTTCTTGTAAAGTTTCCATGGCACTATGTCATTCATTTTCTTTTGCATTTAATTTAATTAATGACATACATTGAAAGAAAGTTGTAACCATTACAACATATTCATTGGATGTAACACACATGATTTAATAGATTCACCAATTTTTTCATTAATTTAGTACAAATTTAGTTTCAACAAATGTTTGTTAAATACTTGATGAAATTAAAAAATTCATATAAAAAAAAGCTTCAATATTCCAAAATACTATGTATTTTCCTTCACCAAATTTTGTCCTTTGAAAAAGGGAAAATTGAAAATTATAAATGTTTTACAAATAATCTAATTACTTTCAAAGATGCCAAGATACTATGGTAATAAATAACATATAAATATAAAAATGACATTCATGTATAATAAATGATACAATAAACAAGATGGATTATTTTCTTTTAGTAAGTCATATTTGCATAAAGGGCAATGATCACCAAATGAGTTTTAAAAAACAAACAAACCATTTGATCTTATCAAGTTGTGCATGTTTTATGGAAACATTTTCATGTTTTATCCTATGCTACAATGTCATAAGCAATTTTAAAGGTTCCCATAAATTACAAAGATATTTTTGATTCATATAATATGAAATCATTAATTTCTACATTGTAAGTTTATTAAGATTTATCATCAAACAATGACATTTCCAATGAGAACAATGTTGATCTTCTACCCATATACTTAATAATGTTCCAAATTGAATATTTAATTAATAAATTTCCAAAAAAATTCAAAAGATCACAAATTTAATCAATCATTAATCCATAAAAGTTTAATTTTGATTCAATAGAAGAATTATGCAAAGGTCTTTCTATATATTTTTGATATCAAAATATGGATCGTCAAACATGCCATTAATTCAATAGATTGTTAGTGTTCATTGATTTTGTCACAAGACATACATAAAATTACTTTAGCATATTTTTCTATATTATGTTCACAATCTTGTAACAATGATCAAATGACATTTTAGATGTATAATGTCTTGTAACCACTCATAAATCTATATTCAATTTTGTCATAAATTGATTTTACAAGAGAATAAAATGTTCAATGTGGATTTTTAAAGTATTATTATTTAAAAAAAAAATTCCAGCCATTATTTGATGAATTTTCTTTTGTGTTATTGCACCTTCAAAAAATTTATAAAATAATTTGACAAATATGGAGATTTTAAATATTTAATTTTTTTCTTTTTATTTAGACATGCTTGTAAAGGTATAAATGGGTTCATATCATATGACTTGTGCTATATAATAGTGATGCAATGCACAAAACTTGATCAAATAATTAGAACAGTTATCAAAATACATAAGAAAAACATTGTGAAAGAATAACATTTTTAAATTTTTTTTGGGCTCATTAATTCTTTCATTTCACAGGATGCACAACAAATGAGATGAACATCATGTGTTGTGTAACAAATTGAGTAAGTGCAAATCATAATGAAAGAGAAAAATATGTGCGTGACCTTAACATGAAAAACTCATGACCAAAAATGTTCTATTAAAAATCACAATTTATATGATAAAAACACAATTCTACACAATTATAATTTTTTAATGCTATGGTCAAACTTTATTCTTGTTTTGGATTTTTAACACATTTTTATTAAATAATTACCAAACTCATAACATTTTTCCTATTTGTTCCTTTTTGCCATTTGTGTATATGACTTTCACATAATATTTACATAATTATAAAAAATCACACAAATTTATACAATTTATGATCCATGAATTTAAAAAAAAAAATTGAGTATATAAATAGTATCAAAATAACTACATATCACGATTGTTTTCACATGCTAGATGGAAAGGACATTTTTCCATTCATTGAAATGCACCAGGAAAAAAAAAGAGAAAAAAAAGGGAAAGTCGAAGATTAGGAGGTCCCGGCGAGATTTGAACTCGCGTTACTGGATTCAGAGTCCAATGTCCTGACCACTAGACTACGGGACCACGCACGGCCATCAGATCTACAAAGATTACAATCAACATATTTCACACAATTACTGGTATCGTGTGTTTCCTCAGGGGCCCGTTTCTGCATTTGCGAGCAACAGCGATGGCGACGGTAGCTTCTTATCTGCGACCGACTGTCTCTTGGCAAGGACCCTGTACCTTTCTTCGCAAGAACCCACTACCTCAGTCGCTTCCTCCTCCACCTCCTCCTACTCCCAGGATTATTGTTTGCTTTACTTCCGTGAGGTTATTAGTGTCATCTTCTTCCTCCAACGGTTGGTACTTGGAGGTCTGTGACAAGGAGATAGTAGAGCGACAATGGTGGGACGGCCGGCAGGAATTAATATGGGGAAGACAGAGTGGAGGGAGAAAGAAGAATATGCGGGTGTGGAGTGGAAATGGATCTTCGGAAGACGCAGGAGGAGGAGGAGGAGGAGATGCATTGGGAGTTGAGGACAGAGTAGGAGAAAAGGAAGTACTTGGATTTGATATCAGCAGACTGGAGGCTTATAGCGAGAGGGCACCTTCTGAAGTGTTGCGTGTGCATGCCATGGTTGATGATGAAGAAGACCAGGTTATCATCTTCAAGGTTCTTCTCTCTGGCTCTCTGGCTCATCTCCCATTTTCTCCATGTAAGGAACCACACAGTAGAATTCTGCCCAAACCCTAGTCCTGATCTCTTCACCAGAAACAAAAACAACAGACGTTGAGCTTCAATCCCCACTTTAGAATGTGGTGCTTAAACCCAAAACTTGTTCTCCGACACGAATCTCCTGATCCTCGTCTTTAACCTTAATGCCTGGAACTAAGAACTGTAAAGCTGTCCTCCTTTAAAATATTAGCTCATTCTTAGTCACCAAATTCTCACCAAACCTCAGAAAGGTTTCATCTCGAGTGCTATGCAATGAGATTATTTACAGTATCCTACCATAGTGACTGAATTCTGTTAAGTCTCTGTGTGAATTGTGTGTACCTTCAAATTTCAACACTTGTAGATGATGATAACATGCCCTGCTCCTCCTGTTTGCATGAACTGTGAGTTGAGTTATTGATTACCATTATGACAACAAGACATAAACTAGCAGTTTACGCGAAAGGCCATGAAACAAAAATTGGCTGTAAGGAATGCATGAAGAAGCTTGTGGGTGTAGATTGTCAACCTGAATGGTGGGAGGCATTTCTTTTTCTGGTGCCAGATTCATGATTCACTTGCTCATGAGCATCAACATGGAATATGATGCAGGGCTTTTCATCTTCCTTGACAAGGGCAACGGCATATGATCCTGCAGAACCTGTGTTGCCCTCAACAGCCACGGTGCAAAGCATTGACCGAATTCGAGGGCCTTATAATCCATCCAAGCTGCGGTTCATCAAGAAGGGTTTGAGCTGGGAGGAATTTCAAGAGATTCTCAAGGAGCAGGGGATCTAGATTGAAGCACTGATAACATCTTCTAGATTTGATCTTTGTACTCTATTCTCAGGGCATAATTGAGTCTCCATACTCTGGAGCCAAAATCTTGATGACTTTTGTGCGTCTACACTTGCATGGGAAAAATGCACTTCCCACTCAAGTGTAGAGGATCCTGAACTTCTTACAAAGTTTGTAGGCTGGCTGGTCTGGTTGTAGTGGCATAACAAAGAGAACCAAGAAACCTCTTCAAAAAGCAGATTTGGCATTACTTCCTTTCATGTTCAGAAATGTTTTGAGCTGAATCCACTGGAAGATGGTGAGATGACACATCAAAGGTTGCATTTTGACATCCTTCAATCTGTGCATCAAAGCCAACCAAAGTTATCCAGAGATGATTTTGCCTCTCTTTTCCACCAAAGATATGAGATGATTGATCTATGACTCCTTCAGAGCCAGTTATCCACTACAGTTATGTTATATCTTAACTTGACATGATATTACTGAGATTTTGATGGCAAGTCCTTGAGCAGAATGCAAATATGGTCATCAAATTCATGTTCCACTTATCCACCACATACTAGACCCTGTATGAAAATGAGAGATGTACCTGTGAACATTTTGTTGACGAGAAATGTTTCCATCAGCTTCCAGTAAACAAAGAATAACCTCCTGCAAGAGGGCAATGTGAATTGAGCATGCAAGATGATGTTACAGAGAAAAACTACACTACACTTTGCAGAACAAACACCAGATCTTCGCAAATATTGAATGCCAGGACAAACATACCTCAATCCACGACGATCCCGCATCAGAACCTCGTCCCCATTCCGTCAAGAAGAAGCTCTAAACGCATCAAGACGATAAAAAAATCCGGCGGAGACGGACCAGACAACAGCCTAATGAGACGGCGAACCAACGCCGGAAGAAGCTTAAGAATCAAGGCTAAACTAATGCGAAAATACTCCAAAATTTTTACGTCAAACGAAACATGAGGAACAAGCTCACCATACACCAAGAACTTCGCACCAATTTGTAGAGGCCAAATCAGCCGTCTTTACCAAGTTCGAGGCGGAAGGAGAACTCTGAAAGACGACGTGATCATGGGAAATGGATTCGTGGATGGATGGGTCAGTTGCAACTGCCGCTGCTGTCTGTCTGTCTCTCAATGAGACCCATCGTCTGCTGCTACATGTTTGATCAAGGCACGAAATTACACAGTTTTCAACTCACATGTGATGCGCTGTTGAAAATTGCACCAAAAAGGTTCAGTAGCATGGTGTTTCAATTGGAGATTTGGTAATAACCAGCGATCGGAGGTTGCGCGTGATCTGAGTTCAAATCGGTCGTCTCAATGGCCAATCCTGTGTACGTAGTTCAGTGCGTTGTTGGGCTCTACGATGAAGAAACTCTAAATGGGAATTTTATGCATAAGAATTCCAGTATTTCAGTTGCAGCTTTCAGCTTTTGAAAGCTTTAAGATCTCGCCCAAGTCGGAGTTCGAAGTCCGAGTATTGAATTCCTAGTTGAGAAGCTGGAGAAACTTTGATTTTGTTTTGTGTTTTTTGCAGGTACGTGCTCGGGTACGAAAGCACACCGCTGCATTATGTCGACAATGATACCGCATTGGCGATTTGCGGCAACTCCGTGTGCCAGTACTCATTGTCGGGAGGATTCAATACTCATCTCATGTGGGGTCCTGGAGTCGGCATTCAAACCTCGACTCTCCATCCCCGCCAACATTGGCTTGCAATCTCAGAAAAGGTATATATAACAACAAAAGATGCACCAAAAAATCGGCAAATCTCATCACGAAATGCAACAATCTCTCTTGCATGGACTGTGCTCAAAATGCACCAAAATTCCGGATATTTCTTCACTAAATGCAAAAATCTCTTGCATGGACTGCGCTCAAAATGCACTACAATTCTGAAGATATCATCATCAAATGCAACAATCTCTTACATGGACTATCTGTAAAAGCCAGTTACTTGATAGTATCTAGGAAGTAGAAATCCAATTTGAGAATGAAGAATTTTGAAGTGCATGCATGCAGGGATTACAACCTTCAGTCCATGTGCATGATATCCAGAACGAGAACAAGGAGGTTGCAACCTTAACTGGTAAAATCTTGCACTTCTTTTGATCAAGAAAACTCTCTATTTGAGCTCAGATAGATGTGCATTCTTAGCTTTGTTTCATGCATGCTTTGTCCCTTTTTCTTTTGCCTCTTCAAAAGTTCTTCACGTATCTCTTCCCACACGTTTGGAGTTTCTGCAATTTTGCAGATGTGGCGGAATTGGAGGTTTTGGTTTTGGCTTTCTCAAGAACATCTTGGCGTTTTGTTACTGCTTCTGGGGAACCTGATTTTCGCTTGGTGAGTGGTACATTGTTTTCTCATGCTCCTTCCTTCCTTCTGTCTCATGCTTCTCCTTCTTCTTCTTGTGGGAATCAATGATGTACAACACTTTCGCCCTAATCCATACCGACTGAATCTTTCCTGTTGAAGAGTTTGGGCCACCACACTTTTGTGATTGTAGGTGTTATGGGACCTTGATCCAAGCAAGGGAAGCACTAAGATGATAGAAGGAAAGATGGGGAGTGTTGTGGACTTCATAACGTTCAGTCCTACTACTGCAGATCAAATATGTGTCAGTGGGATGGGACAACTCTCCATCTGGACATATGAGAAAAACTTCCATGTCTGTGACCACATCATATTTCAATAAGAAACCTTTCACATTGGCATTTGTTTGTAATGCAGCATATAACATCTGCAAAATTCAACCTTTACTGTCTGTGCCTCTGATGAGCAGTGGTGTTCTGGATTCTTGGCAGACTTTTCAGAAGCAAAAGAATATTGCCTTGAAGACTTGAAGAAGGGTCTTCACAGACTTGGAGATTTAGGGTTCTGTGATTCCCTTGATATTTTGTTTTTAGCTTTCTGAGTGGATTCTGTGAATCTCTGTTTTCTGTTTTGTTTTGTTGCAGAGGACGACATTCACTTGCAAGACATTGTTTGCCACACCTCATCAACCATATGCTCATGCATGGGCATCAACAGGTGAAATTCTGTATGTTGGATGTGTGGAGGGTCAAGTCCTCAGCTTCAATGTTGAAGATTTGCCTTCTTTGCCTGCTGCTGTACCAAAAGCAAATCCACAGACAGGCTTAATGCCTGAGAACAATCAAGCAGCAGCTAAGGCAGCAGTGGTGGACACCACACCTGATTTCAAGCTACTGATTACTCTCTCAAGTGCAGAGAAGATAGTGGGTCTGTGTGTTGGACAAAATCACATGGTGATTGTTGGGATAAGTGGGTGTTGCCACTGGCTTGGCTTTCCGGTCAAGGTGAAAAAGGCAAAGGCAGTTGAGGTTGCCACTGGGGGGAAGGGAAAGAGAAAAGGAAGGCCCAAGAAGGGTGAAAAAGTTTTTGAGTCTGCTGCAGATGATGAATATGAGGCAGTTGACTTGGATGATTTCAGAATTGTTGAGGAGTTGGATCTGGCACTGAGTGAAGTGACAAATGTGCAGTACCGTGATGATGAAGGACAGTTACTTCTGGGATCTTCAAATGGTTCGATCACTACAGTTAAGGTCAATGCCCAGCAACTACAGCTACAGCTGACCAAAAGGCATGATGATGATTCAGCTGCTGTTTCTACTGAAAAATTAGTGTCCATGCAATGGCAAAGCAGTTTTCACAGTGGAAGCATTCTGGCTATGGGCAGCCTTAGGTGATTGCTCTATGTTTGATGTTTCCATTGCTGCAGTGACAATTGATTCTAGTTATGCCAAGAATTGGATACTGAGTTTCTCAGAATCCAGTTTTCTTCTGATCTCCAAATTTTGTTGTCTTTGCAGTACAGGGAAGTTGTTGGTGACGTGTGGCAAAGATGGGACAGTGAGAGTGTGGATGGCAGACAGGGGAAAGGAAATGTCTCGGCATGTCTTCCAGTCACCCCAAACATGCATATGCATTAGTCAAGCCAATGTGAGTAAAGCACATGTTCCCAAATCTTGTGGAGCTTTGGCATGGAAAATGACTGAGACAAAGAGGTGATGCAAATAACATGATAATCATGCAGCCCACTTCTCAATATTTGCAGAATATCGTGGCAACAGGATCAAGCAGTGGTAACATGTGGATACTCAAACTGGAACCCACAGGTCGCTCAAATCTTGTTAACCAGATCAAGTTGCATGCTGGTGGACTTGACCAGGTATGAAAGCAAACTCTTAAGAGTAGGATTTGTAAAATGCTTTTGCACATCACATTGCCCATGCAGAACTTTAGACTGAAACCAGTCAACCCAAAGTCTAAGGTCTTTTGCGCATCTTTTTACAAAGGCTTGGAAATAGGGTAGACAGAACTCAAAAGGGTCTCAATTGTGTTCAACAAAATTTGAGAAATATGAGTGGCGGCAGATGGTGTGATACAGATCAGCTTCAACGAGAGTGGATCACATGTGGTTGTAGTATCAAAGCTTGATGCTCGTGTGTTCTTCCTCCTCAACAAATCACCAGAATATGATGACTTGGAGTTGCTGGGTTTAGTAATCATGAATAACCCAGTCCTAGCTCATGCCTGGGATCATCAAGCATCCACAGGTGACTTGCTCTCTCTCCTCTCTCAAGTTTCTAGCTGCTGCATAAGTGTTCTATGAATTGTATTCTCTTGGAGGCTTAACAAGATACAGCAAAGCAGCTGTCCAATGTTCTCACTGTAATGTGTGTATTGGTTTAGATGAGGAAGACTTGCATATATTGCTATCTCTAGCACATGGAGAGATAGTAAAGCTGAAGGTACCTTCAAACCGAGCTCCTGGTGGTGGGCTCATATTTGAGCATGGGGCTCTCAGACGAGTCAGGTTGTCATTTTCTTTCCCTTGATGCAGCACTGAACCTCTTACCACCTTAAACAAATAGAAGATGAAGATGCTGATCCAAAGCTAGCATATTGCAAGCTCTTCACTAGAAATGAGAGAGCAACCCTTCCTGGTGCAATGAAGTTGGAACTGCTGGCCTAATTTCACTGAGAGTAGTTTGCTTTTGATGTTCCAGTTTCCGTGTTGGTAGCCCCTTGAATGCACTTGCTTGTGCAAAATATTTCTTGGAGAAAGAGAAAACAGAGAAGAAGTTTATATGGGCACTTGGGAAGGACAAAAAGCTACTCCAATATCGGCTGCCTGATACTCCCAGTGCATGGACTGGCCCTGATGCCATGGCCCAAACTCCACATTTCAACATTGTTGCACACAACAAGCCTGGCTCTGCTCTTGGTACACACTACACACCCTTTTTCTCAGTTAGCACATGTCTTGTCAATTGTCTCACCACATTATCCTCATGAAATGCTTTCATGCTTAGTGCTGTCTCTGTAGCCAACTTCCAATCAAAAGCTGTAGAGTTCAGATAATTGGAACCAAAGTAGGAAGGATCAGCAGTTTACATCAAGCACGATGCAGTGCTTGTTTTGCAGGAGGCACTCCTGGTGTCAGGTGCTACAGATGGGACATTGCAAATACGTTCAAATGTGTTGGACCCAATGAAGCCACCTCAAAAAGTTCTGGATGTTCATATGTATGATTTCTACAAGGGTGGTATGAGATGCCTTACTGTCACAAACAACATGCTTTACACTGGGGGAGCATTTGGTGTCATGTTTGCTTGTGATCTCACTGAGATTGGTCTCAGAAGCTCCCAACTCACAAAAAGTAAGCTAGCTACCCATCATCTCCATCTGGGTTTCACATGCACTTAAAGCTTCTTCCTAGACACATCAAAGTTGTATGTATTACCCTACATTGTTGTTGAAGCTATGATGATCGAGAATCTCCTCCTCAATTGTAGCAGATGACAATTACTCTGTGGGAATCTGTACACAAATAGGTGCACTTTAAACTGTTTCTTGACACAAGATTGACACCAGGCCACTATATATTCTTCTAGGTTCTTCAAGGGAATGCTCTCATACAGAGTATGGAAGCATTCTTTGATTATTTGAAAGCCATCTTCCATAGAGAGGAAATATGGAACAGATCTGTGAAGGCCACAATTCTGCAATTAGTGCAGAAGAAAATGGTACAATGTTGATTTTCATTTAACTCTGTCATGACAACCTTAACAGGTGAGCAGCCTGTTCGAGTATTTGCGCCTCAAGAACATACAGTGGACCCAGCAGAGCCATCAGTAGTGGAACGCCATGACACCAGTGTGGAAACAAGGTCAGTGTTTGACAATCATGTTGTAGATGCATTAGTTGCTTGAATCTGATTCTTATCCTATCCTGGGCAGTTTAACAACAGAATTGGGATTAGAGAAACTGGCATTCTATCTTTGCAATAGTACTTCTTTTTTGCAGATACATGCTGGCTGGACAACCTTTGAGGTCAGAGATGAAATCACGCATCCAAAAGCTGAGACAAGAATTCCATGAGATATATGAAACTAACCTCACTGTAAGTCTTCACATCCATTTCAAAGCCACCACATTTGTCTTTGTCCTCCTGCATCGCAGTTCTCTCTTGTTGTACACATACAACAAATGCAGCAAGTAGTCAAATGCACCAGCATCTTTTGAATCTCTCAGTTTTTTTGCATATGCTCTGGCAGGCCCCAGTTTTGGAGAAACTGACAACTTCTGAGATGATTGTCGACATAGACCTGGAAAATGAGCTGAGGGTAGAGTTAGAGAGGCAAGTTGAAGCAGCACGTGAGGAGGTACAACTCTCTCTTATGCAGACTTCATATTAACATAGATTTGAAGCATCCTGGGAGCTGCATGGAATGGAATATCTCTTGAACTTGGAATAGAGTTCCACAGTCTTGGCTACCTAGCCTGTTGCAAACAGATCAAATGCAGGAACAAATCTTGTGGATCTTGAGGTTGTGAGGCCCTATTGTCATGGGCCTAGAAACCACTTTCTGTTGTTTTCAGGCTCTGCACCTTCACAGTTATGCTGCGTATCCAGTATTTTAAAAGCCAGAGATAAAGCAGCTAACAATATGGAGATCAATCAGGTGAGAATAAGTGACTTGAACAAGGATGTCTTGGCTGGACGTATCAAGGAGGAATGTTGGCAAATCATGAGTGAACCTGGTGCACTCTCTGTAGCAGGATTCTCTTGTATGATTTGAGTTTATGTACTTGTTTTCTTTGGCTTTATAAAAACTGAAATTGTTCAATTGTTTGCATACCTGTCCCATGAGATCTAGTGAATCTTTGTCATCCTGTCAAAGGAAGAAGAAGGAACTAAATCTGACAATTATTTTCCCACACAGGAATGGCTGTCTGGCCATTTGGAGATGGATATGAAGTGTGGAGCTTCCCCATGCTAGCAAAGCCCTCCTTCGACATGAAAATGGTTAAGATTGCAAAATTCTACAGGCATATTGAGATGTATGAGCACCACTACATGAAGAGACTGCAAAAAGAATTAGCCAAGATTGCAGCTCAAATAGCTGCTGAGCAAGCTGCTAAAGAGGCTGCTGAGCTTGCAGCCCAGAAAGCAGAAATTGATGCTCTCAATGCTGCTCCATTTGGCCCTCTGCCCAGCGATGTGGATTCTGATTTTGAGAAGGGATCTCAATGGAGTAGCCGAGTATCCATGGTTTCACAGCAATCTGGTGCAGAAGCTCTCCAGATTGATGCAGGTGATGATCAACAAGGCAGTCGCAGGTAAGTAGTAAGATCACCTTGTCACAGGATTTCATGTGTGTTCTGATCATCTATCTGGTGGAATTTTTCAATTGTCTGTTAAGGTTATAGCCTGAATCCAATTGTGTTTCAAAACCAGAACCTTGTTCAATGGAAAACTCTTGGAATGAAGCATCACACATGGGTGTTCTACAAGGTACAAAGATCACATTGGCTGATCTGTGTGTTCTGTTGCCTCACTTGCAACTTGCAATTGCAATTGTTTTTGCGGTGTTTGTGTACAAAGGGAATCTACCACTGGCCCAGCAGTGGGTGAAAGAGAGGAAAGCAATATGGGTGATGCAAGTAGTCCTACTCCAGCTGTTGCCATCCCAGAAGAGCTTGAGGATGAGGAGGAAGATTTGGAAATTCTGGATACTGCACCCATTCAGACATTCTTGTATGATGCTCTTGAGTTGACTACTTCCAGAAGGAAACGCATACAAGTGAGTTGACCCCTGGATAAATTTCAATGCTGCATTACAACTTGTGAAACTGCAGTACAACAGCATCCAGGACTCTTCTACAAGTCCTAGACATGGCATTTTATTCATTTTCTGTGACAATGACACTGCAATCAACCAAACCCATGAGATCTGAGTACATTAGAAAGGTCCATCAAGGAAGAACTGCATGATCTCAGAATGATATCAACCTATGAAGGATTAAGCAGCTTGCAATGGGATTAGCAAAGTCTGATCGATCTACGATGGTGTAAAGACAAGGACTCATTGCCATCTCAAATTGAAAGCTGTATAGAAAATGTCTGTGATGATGGATATCAGTCTCTGATGACATGTTTGGTGTATGTTGGGCATATGCGGGGGGCCCAGCGATATTTGCTCTCTGTACAAATGCAAGAGACTAAAATAGATTTCAACAAGAAGCTGTCTGAAGCACGACAAACCAAGATTTCTCACATTTCAAGGATTACAGAGATGAAAAGCCGCATATTAGATTTGCACAAGATGCTTTCACAACCTGGAGAGTATCCATGGCCAAAGCTGAATGAGGTTATTGATGTAAGTATACTCTGAAAACACTCAACTCTTCCTTGTGTTTCAGGCAAAGCAAAAAGATATATGCATATGATGAATATTTTTCTTACAGATTGCTGAAAGGACTAGTTGATGTGCAGGGGATGCCAAATATATTTGAGGTAAAGAAGGAGGAAATCTTGGTACCAAAAGTCCTCAACAAAGCAGAGAGAGCAAGAGCAGAAGAGCTGAAACTTTTTGAGGATCAACAAGAACGGTGTGTATTTTTCCATAATCTTGAGAACTGAGGGCTAACAACTGAAACAAAAAGTAGATGATTCTTAAGAGTTGTCAATTCTTTGTTTAAAAAAAAATTATTTCTTGTCTTGCTGGCTTTTGTAGTTGATACTGGTGGGCAGGGGCATTTAGGCTGAGAGCAGGTAATAATGCTGCTGAGCGTGCTTTGATGGATATGATGGGAGGAAAGCTGGAAAAGAAGCTTGAAGTGGTTGCTGTTGAAGAAGAAATCAACCGGCCTGCATGGATGGGAGGCAATCCCAAAAAATTCACTAAAGAACAGCACAAAGAAATCAAAGACTTTGATCTTTATCTGAAGGTACATATGCTGTTCCATGACTTGGGGTTGGAACACCAAATCATGGAATGGCTTTTGCAATTTCCATCACTATGTGATTTGGCTATCTTCTATAACATGCTCTCTATGTCCTGTTTGGTGTGTTGCATCTAGATTGTCTAGTGAAGTCATCACAATATGTTTGGAGTAGCAGTGATTTTGAGTACAAATTATTTTGACCAAAACTGTTTCTTGCAACTGTGTATGGTGGTGACAGTCAATCAAAGAAGAAAAGGAGAAAAAGATAAGAGGTCAAGAGGCGGAGCAAAAGAAACTGAGGAGTGATGTCGATGAACTCTGCACAAGCTTCAATACCGAAATGGCAAACTTATTCCAGCAACGACTTGTTGTATAACTTCTAACTGAACAGAATATGCACTGGAGATGTGATCATTACTCTATTGAGATGTTGTGCATACAGGAGACACATCTGCAGCTTGCATTTGAGAAGCAGTTCCCATTAATCTTACAAGTACAACTGATGCATGTGTAGGATGAGGCAAGATGTACAATGATTGAGGAGACTATATCACGTCTGTGTCTTTCAGTGGAGATACAAGAGTTCAGGGATGAGTGGCATGAGGCCAACATGAGCAAGAATATGGACTGTCTCAAATCCCTTAAAGCACAATCTGTTAATGCCGTCACTGATTTCAAGCGTGAGGTTAGAGACCTCTCCATCAATTGCAATGGTCTGCACATTGAGTAGCAGGCGAGTAGCAGATAGGCAATGACCTAGGAATCAATTGTCATATTGATGGATGTCTGTGATTTCAGGTTGATGTATTTCGGGAGAAGTATGATGCTGCAGTTGCAGAGGACAAATTACAAGACAAGAACTTCCGCAAGAATTTCTCTGATTGTGGAGATGTTGTGAATCTGCTCTACAAACTCTTCAAACGCCGACCTGCCAAGTAAATGGCGACCTATTCAATTCTTCCTGGAGATAACTATTGCACAGATCTGGTTACAATCATTCAACTTGCAACAGATCAAGCTCAAAAAAAAATGTCATCATGCCTGGAATTTGGAATTCCTACTGGACAATATTCTGTCTTGACGGTAACATGTGACTCAAGAATCAGTCAAGACTGTAACAAGATCTGCACAGAGAGAAATAACCTGGAATTGGTCAAATGCAGACAAACAGATGAAGCCGAATTTCCTAAGAAAGCAGTACAACAAAGGCCATCCATTAAATCCACACCCCGAACTTCCCAGAGTCCTTCTCGCAGAGGCTCCATGTCTGTAAGTAGATTGTCATAATCAACCTGAATGCAGGCTCATGAATGCCATTATAATTTGTTCTAAAGATGTGTTCACAGATGATGAACTTGATGATGACCTGCACATCAAGCATGAACCGGTTGCTCAGATGCACAGCCTTGGTCATTGCTGCTAACTTGTTTGGGCATTTGCATGATGATTAGGGATCACGGAAGAGTACATCACAACTATCAGCAGCAGTATCTGCAACAACAGAGGATGCAGTTGACCCTTTCTATGAAAGACCACAGGTGCACCTTTTAGCCTAAAGAACTTTGCTTCATATCATCTAATGATAATTTGCAACAACAATGCTGTGGAAGCGATGGAGTTATGGAGTTGATTTTGTGTAGTACTAATACCAAGTTCATTGTGCATCTACTTTTGTGTGTTGCGTGTCAGGAGGTGACTCCAGCACAATGGGATAGACTTGTGGATGCAAGAAGCAGGAAAATGTTGCAAGAAGAGGAGGTGGCTCAGCTCACTACCATCATGAACAACATGGGTGGCTTTTATGCAGATCTTACTATGGCTGATGATGTTAATCGTAGGAAAATTGAAGCAAGTCTTCGAGCTTTGGCTGGTCAGTAAACTAGAGAATACTTTTGCCAAGATCCTTGAGCTGAACTTTGCAATCTCAAAGATTTGTCATTAAACCACCTCCAGTGACAAGGTAACATAATTAGAAGCAAATTCAAAGAGATATGCAAGGTCAGTGCCAAGACAAACAGACACAATGAATTGTGTAGAGGACTCCAGCTGACATGTAGAGATAACAACAGGTGGTATTTGTTTTTGAAGATCTAACAGTCTTGGATGTGCAACAGATTTTCATGATAGCAGGGAGAGGAGAAGAAAGAACCTGGAACTGAATTTGAATCTGAAACAAGGATTTGTTGAAGCTGAACTAAATCCGCTTGAAGGAGATTATACTGAAGCTGCACTCATGGCACGATCTCTTGTTGAGGAGTTCAACAACATTGTCCTGCATGAAGCACATACAAAGGTCTCAAGGACATATATACTTAGTGTTGACATAATGTCTATAGATTTCTGATCTGACAAGCTTGCAAAGATTATTGTAACAATGGGACAATTAGTATATGGTTCTTGGAGATCATGGGGATTTGGTCTTTTGGCAGATCAATATGCTGATGGCAGCAAAGACATACAAGGCTGAGAATCATGGTGTGCAGTGGGAAATTGCAAAGAATCATGTGAGGCAACAGCATATAGTGGAAAAGATTCGTGCTCTCCAACTCCTTCGTGTTACAAAAGGTAATGTCCCTTCTTCTTCAGATACTTTCCTCCTCCTCTGCTTCCATTCTTGGGGAAGAGAAGAAGGGGAACAAAGCAACTCATGAGTTCAATGTGTGATTTGCCATCAATTGATATGCTTTATCATTCTTTGCAGCTACCCAACAAGTCATCAAGACTGGTGAAGATCCCGCTACTGCTTCAGAGAGCCTAGCTCTTGAAAAGAGGTGGTTTTACCTGCTTGGGTGTTGTCGACTCTTGTGTACCTAAACTATGTGTGTTTCCAGACACTTGAGTTAATTGGAGGGTTTTCATTCTGTCGAGTTTAGAGGATTGAATGTCTTTGAAATGTCCCAACTCATTCAGCTGTTCCACAAGAAAAGAACAATGCCTAGCAAAGCTGATAACAGGGTGTTCTCTGCCTGGAGTATATAGAAAAAAAGATATTGGAAAAGTTTCTGATCATGTATTACTATTCTGTAGGTTTGACCACAACATAAAGCTGCAGGATCACAGAATGGAAGATAAGGATTTCATATATGGACAGATAACTGTGAAGATCGAAGAAATAAAACAGCAAAATGCAAAGCTCTTAACACAAGCACAACAGCTACACCTGGAGCATGATTTTCAAAATCGCCTTTGTAGTACTGGCTGTAAGTTCTTGGTTCTGACTTCTAGACATGAGATTGGTGTTGATTGGCCTTCAGGAGAGCAGTAATCACACTGGGTGTTGGCCTTGTAAAATATCCAACACCATAGACAGAAAAAATGCTTAAACCTGGAATGAAGGTAAGGAGGATGTTTAGTCCACACCCAAGTCCTTGGTAACTCAAGTTTTTTTCATCAGCTTGGAAGTCCAAACTTTCACAGTGTTTTGTGAAAGATTTAGTTTTTGCTTTTGCCTCTTGCAGTAGCAGCACAACAAAAGGAAGCAGCACTGGACCAACGGTTCCAAGCCCTTTATGTAATGCGGCAACTGAAAGAAACGGGTAAATCACTAAAACCATTCATTTTTGAAGACTTTTTGAACTTTTGTTGCTTAAACTCTGAGAGTTAGCTTCAAGTGAATGTGATGATGATTTGATTGTTTTCATGGCAGTTAAAGAGCAATGTGACCAAATTCAAGCACTTCAATTAGAATACATGAATACAAGAGGCAGAATTTTGCCCTCATTGCAACAGGCCACTACAACTTCATATGATTTCCCATTGCGAGCACTACATTCTGAGATTGGGAGAGAAATTTTAAAAGCCAACAAAACCTATTATCAATCCATAGCTGCTAAGAGAAGACCCACCCTTTCCTTTGGACAGCCATGACTTCCTGAGGAAGACTATACCTTCAGGTGTTAAGTATGTAGCACATATGAGCAACCAGTGTTTGAAAATTGAGAATCAATGCTAAGCCAGTTTAATGATGCATGGGCAATCTAATGGACTGCTCACCTGAATGTGATATTGCAGTCAAGCACAGATGTTGCCCATGATCAATGGCACCTAATGTCTCCAAACATTGCTCTGCTTGCAGCAAACTGGCAAGTAAACTACCTAGTTTGTACTAGTTCAAGACAAGGTAGCCTTTCTTGTTACCTTGTGAATCACATGCCTGTGCCACAAGAGAATTCTGCTGCTTGGACTGAGGATAGAAGTCCCTACAGCATTTTCTTGCAACTCCATCATGTGCTCTTGGTTCCTTCTGAGTAAACGAGCAGACAGGTCTAATTTACCCTGAATCAAGACCCCACATCCCACACTCCTATGCCCTCCAACTGGCAGATTTGTCAGATTAGCCATTACTCCCCATTCAACCAAAATAGGGTGTGATTTTCTCAACTGGCTTGCAAAATCAGAAGATTATTGTTTTCACAATTAGACTGAATTTTGAAATTCCTGATACTATAAATTGTGTCGGGCAGATTGGAAATGCTTTCCAATGACAACAAGAGAGTCCCAAGAAATTCATATACATGGAGGCATTTAACAAATGTGCAAATTATACACATTTTACAAATTGGCATAGTCAATCTTAAATGTGTAGTTGGGTAAATTGAAAACATCTCAAATGCCCAATAAGAGAGTACTCACAAGAAACACATATGAGACAAATTTACAAACAAGCAAATTATACACATCTTTCCAAATTAGCACAGTGGATCTTACTGTGAAATTGGGCAAATTGGACACACCAAAATGCACAATAAGAGAGTACACAAAAGAAACTCACATAAACAAGTTGACAAATATGCAAATTGTACATCTTGTACAAATTAGCATGCATAGTAGATATTAATGCTGTGAAATTGGGCAGATTGGAAATAACCACAGTGACTAATAAGAGAGTACTCACCAACTCACATAATCAAGTTGAGAAACCTGCAAAGCACATCTTGTACAAATCACACCAAACACTCATAACATCAAAGAGTTCTAGGTTTTTGTATACCTTAAATGGCATTTTTAAGGGTTTGTTGAAGGGATTGGAACAGCAAATAATGGGAGTTTGCCTTCAGGTAATTTTCAGACTAATCATAGCACAACTTCCAAACAAGAGAGAGCTTTCTTACTTTGAAGGGCTTTTATATTTCTTGTTTTCTCTAATTGTGAGTCAGGAATGAATTGTTCAAATTGAAACTTTACTACAGCTTGAGTTAGGTTTTCAATGAAAGAATTTTTCTTCCCAGGTAAGTACCTAGACTCCAGGCCTGAGACCCATTTTGCTGCTATATGCCAGGATCCCATATCTTTCCAAGAGGACCCTGTTAAGGGATGAGGAACTAGGACTGCTTGTGAAAACTTTTATACCTAGCATAACAAGAGATTGCTAATTATTCCACTTCTGGAAAGTGATGTGAGCAAATTGGGTGAGGGTAACCGCCCCTGAAAGAGGCTCATCTTCCAGCCATCCAGCTTCACATGAACATCATTTTACTTCCACAGCTGTGCAATTTCTCACTGCACTATTGGGGAACAATAATCAGGCTTGTCATTTGCTGTGACTGTTGTGTGTGCAGGCAATTTCTTCCATCACTTACTTATCTTCAAATTGCTCATATACATCTCATCCCTTTGCCCATCCAATGATACAATCAATTCTTAGAAGCTGGCACAAAATGTGAAATTATTTTTAGAATATCATAGTCAGTAATCCCCATGCCATGAAACATCTCATCCATGATGCAAATCTTTTTGCTAATGACTGATGTGCAAAATTCTTTCATACCCATCTCATGAATTGTCCAAATAGTTTCCCATGAGGAGTTGAGTGTCATATTTGCAAAGAAATGAAATGCAACAAATTATAAGCTTTTTATAAGAGAAGGCAATTTGCCAATTAACAAAATCCTTTTAGTGCCAATAGTTTGGTCTTTGATCATAGCTATTGATTTGCCAAGTTGATCAATAATTTCCAGTGTCCCAATAATATATGTGTCAGTGCATGGTTGTTGTCAATTGTTAAAATTGGATTTGCCCATATGCAGCAACAACAGATTATGTGATTTGAAAGAAGGTTCAAGCAATGGCCAGTAGGCAAACAACAAATCAATCTGAAGACCCACCCACACACCCTAGAGGATTATGGGGCGATGAAGAAGAAGAAGAAGAAGAAGAGGAACCACAAATTGAGGATGAAGTTGCAAGGGCAACAACTTCAAGAGGTATTGGGGCCGCAAGGTTACAGGAACCAAGCGAACAAGATGACTCATGGGAAAGCCAACTTGTTGCAACGAGCAATGCCCCCCCAACACGAGGGGTAGGAAGGCCAAGGTCTGAGGTGGAAAGGCTAGAAGAGCTTCGTAGGGAAGGGCGAAATGTGCTAGAAATGGTGGCAATTACCGACCAAGGTGATAATGAATGGGCAGATATTGAGAATTGGGAAGGGGAGACACGAGGGCCCACTCCACCACCCATGGAAGGTGTTGTGGCTCCGAGTTTGAACTTTCAAGAAGTTGTGGCAAGGACATTTGATCTGGGGGAAGGTGAGGAGAAGGAGGAGTCCTTGAGAAAAAATTCTGCTGAAGCTGCTGCATCATCATCACGAGGAGTGGGAAGACCACGACATGAAGTTGAACGCCTGGAACTTCTTAGACAAGCTGGCATAAATGTTCCTGAAGTTGTGGTAGCTTCTAAACATGGAGAAACTTGGGCTGAAACACGTAGTTGGGACGGAGGAGCGCAAGAACAAGCAGCCTATGAATTACAACGTCCCGTGAGAGAAGGCATGCTTTCTCCGCATGCACAAGCAACTGATGTGTTTGCTGAAACTTACAACTGGGGAGAAGAAGAATATGTCAATCCACAAATTGAATGGGAAGAAGCAGCAACAAGAGGCAAAGCACAAAGGGGTATTGGATTCCCTATTTCTCCTTCAATACGAATGCAACATGAAAGAAGACATTCAATATCCACAAAGTTGGAAAGTGAGCAACAAAGGCAAACAACAACAAGAGGTCAAGATGATGACAACAGTTGGGCTATCACCTTGCCACAAGGGGATGCCGTTAGAAGAGGAGATGCTGTGCAAGAGTGGGCTACGGTATTGGCTCCAACTGGCATCATCCCTATTCTGGAGCATGGTGAACTTTTGGATCATGAGAAAGCATCAAATGCAACAACACCCTCAAGTTTCGATTCGAAAAAGGAATTTAAAATTGTGAAGGAAATTAGTTTGCGATTCCTACCTGCCTTTGCCAATGAAGAAAATCGTGCTTTCAACTTTCAAGTGCAAGAGGCCGAACGGGCTTTGAAAGACGTTGAGGTCCATAATTTTCCATGTTTGCTTTTAAGGTGTTTTATGTTTTATGATTTAAGAATATTTCATGATTGCATCTTTTCAAGATTGTAATGACAGCCAACATATTTTTGCCATTTTACAATCCCAGCCCAAATGAATGAAGATAATAAGCTTATTATTTATTCAATAGATGTTTATAGCATTTTCAAGAATTTTAGTACCTCATAATTAAGTCAGGAATATCAATTGTATCACTATACCTTTCCAAAAGAATTTTAATGAAAAGACTTGGGTTTTTCAATGATTAATATTGAGGTCCATCTTTTCATGTTTTCTTACGTGCATTTTATTTTTTATGAAGAATATTTCTAGATTGTAATGAAGCCAACATAGTTTTACCATTTTAATACCTGAGCCACATGATTAGATAATAAGCTTATTTATTTATTAAACAAATGTTTAAGACACTTTCAAGAATTTTAATACCACATAAGTAAGTCAAGAATATCAATTTGTCACTTTAGCTGTCCGAAGAGAATTTTAATGAATTCTTTTTGGCTTTCAATAATTTATTTTTGGATGGATCAATAAGCACAATTAGTTTCATCTATTTTAACCATTTCTATTTTCAATGCTGGAATAGACCATTTAGGCCACTCCAAGGTTACAACAACTAACACAAGGATTATTTAAATCAATGTTCACCAAATTGATATGACAAAGCCTTACAAAATTAGATGGACCCAGCTTGAAATTTTTAAGTGCAACCTTGGTTGCATAAATTGTGTAAGTAAATTTGGGCATGCTTATAGGATGCAACAGAAGAACAAAATGATAGGACAATGGTCATGGAAGATCACATGAAACGAGTGCAAGAGGAAATTGCAGCAACACAAATGAGAGTTGAGGCCAAACGACAAGAAATTTTGGCAGAACAACATTTGAAGACAATGTGTGAATTCCAAGTCCAAAGGACCAAGGTTTTCTTCTTAAATTAGTATATATGTGTCATATTTACATGTTAGTGTAAATCATCCAACTTGCTTGGCAAACATTTGGATCATGCTTTTGACATTATTATTCCTGTATGAAAAAACTGCAGAGAGAGGTGTTGAAATTCGAGAATGAAATGCATGAAATGATGGAAAAGTTGCAAAGTATTCAAACATCAATTATGCAAGGTAATGAGAAAATGGACCAAATTCGACTTGTTCAACATTGGAATCAGGTATTATGCTTTTTGAACTAGAGTAATAATTCAAGTCAAACTTCTGTTTGACAGACTTACAAGAACAAGTTGCCTATATCATATTAACCCTAAATCTTAAATTGATATATTTTCATGTGAAATTTCTTGTAACCAAAAGAAAAATTAATTGGAAATGTTATCAATTGAATCATGTGCATTGTCACATGCAAGAAATTAGTAAACATGTCCATAGATAAGAGAAAGGGGTGGAAAACAGGAAGAAATGGAACAATGGGTCCAAGCTGCACGACAAAAAGAAGAAGATTCTATGGCTTTAGCAAGCTACACTAAAAGTGACACATCTAGGATCAAGGAATTACAATTAGAAGAAACAAAAGCATCTAAGGAACTTGCTTCCTTGGAACATCTTCTTGAAAATGAGATGTCAGAAACTCAAAGTCATCAAATTCAACTTGATCGAACTGCTGAAGAATTTAGGTACCAAAATTTTCCACATTCTTGCCAATACATCATGGATATTTATATTTCACACTTCTCTGAATTTTGATTTAATGAAATCCATTGTACTTTGTTGTTTGTAGAATTATTAAAGATGAAAACACAATACTCATTATATTTATAAGGGAATTCAACTGTAAATTACTGATATGGTGGGTTTAGGCACTTCAAACATCGTACCACATTGAAATGAATGAAAAATCCCAAAACCTTGGATTTTGAAAGTAACTCTAGAAAACCCCAAATTTTGGTGGGATTAACAGAAAATTGCACTTGGATCGACAAAAAATTATACAAATGTGGGAGGATGCAATTGAACTCATTCATCAACGTGACAAAGATATTCATAAAATTACAGCTGAATTTGCCAATAACAAAGGACATTTAAGACGTGGAAGGCGTATACTAGACAATCTTGACCTCAAATACTATAATGCAGTTGAACATAATGTAAGATAAATTGTTTGATATTCAGCCATTGTGTTATTATATTATTATCCTGCACAATTTTAATTTAATGGTTTTGTTATTTTGACATGTTAGGTACAAGATTAAAATATTTATATGTTATTTATGAATTTTTTTTTTGAATTATGCAACTCTGACAAAATTATAATTAGTAGATTTCAATTTTCAATTTCGAATATATCAATATATTATGTCATTGAACTATCAAGATATTAATTTGTTTGAAGTACTCCATACTGAAATTCTTCCAAAAATCTAGCATAAACTCCTTTTGTACAACATTGGATTGAAAATGCAGAAAGATATTGAAAGAGCAATTTATTTTAAGGAGCTGGATGCTCAAAAACAGCGTGAACAATTTCGATCAGAATCAGAAAGGTATTTATTCTACCTTCTATATATGTGAGAAAATCCACTTGGGGATGGTGTATAGACTATAAATGTGCCAATTTGTGATAAAATCAATATAGACATTGTGTGATTGATGTCTAGTCATATGCAATTTTCATAATAATTCACTTGTCAATAACACTTGGCAATATGTATTGGGTGATTTCCATATAACGTGGAATAGTACAACGCGAACTCATGAAGAACTTGCTTTGATGAAGACCAATCATATGCGCACTCAATATCAATTTGCAAAGATCCTTGGTCAAAAAGTTCATCTTCAAGAGGTAATTTTAAATAAACTTTGATGAAAATTTATGTACATAAAAAAACCCTTTCAATGCTATAATTGATAAAGTTTAATATCATTTACTGAATTGTTTTTGTAATGTATATCATGAATTACTTTTTTGTTTACGGTGGGGTAAAATATGTTTTTGAGAACAATCAAATGAAATTAAAATATAAAAAAAGAAATTATACCTATTGGATATGCCAATTCAATAGCAACTCCATTTATTTATTTATCTTGCCTCCCTCCCAAGATACCCTATATAATTTTCTCTTTGGAAATAAATCATTTTGCCAAAGACAATAAAAGAATTCCACATATCATTATTTATACATACAATATGAGCATTGATGCCAATCAATCCCAAATTGGTCATGCTATTCAAGTCCAATTAGTCCCACTGTACTTAAATATTGATGGAAATGTTCTTGGGTGGTCCAAGTATGATAAAGTATGCTAAAAAAAGTAGTCCTAAGAAAATTTAATCTCAAAAATAATCTCTTTTCAACATTAACATTTAAAAAGTATTAAAAAATTATTTAAATTTCATTTTAAAATCATAAAACACTTCATTGAGTTTATTGTAAGTTTTTATATAAGAAAAATGAATAAAAAGTATGTTTTTAAATTGGTTGGTTGTTCAAAAAAAATTTAATACTTTTTCACTAAAACTTTGATAGATTATGATTAGAATATGAAAAGTTAAAACTGTATCCATATATATTAGGCCTTCATCAACTTAAAATTATAATAATGTTTATTGTTGTTGTACTTTATGTATTTGTAACTCAATTTTGCAAAACTATGACATGTAATTTGTATACTTGCATTTCAAAAAAAGATATTTAAGCACATATCAAAACATGTGTTTCTTCAATATTATGCAATGAAGTCAAAAAACTTATAATTGTTGTCTATTGACTTAAATAATATTCATGAATTCAATACATTAAAATATATTTCATGCATACTTTTTTTAAAAACAACAAGCATCTTGAACTGGCATATTTTAGCATGCTTATGCCCTCTTATGTTATGATTTCAATGTCAAACATTATTGACAAAATGTTATGGTGGACTAATAATTTTAAAGCTTACTAATCATAATATGAAGTTCTTTCACATTAAGTTTTACCCAAGGTTCAAGTTTTTTCAAAGGGGTATCAAAATTCCATTGCAATGTCACTTTCTCCTGTGTTTCTTTATTTTGTCCTATATTATCATATCTGGAATTTAAAATTGTGATGGTTTGAAATATTGTATTGTAAAATATTTAATTTATTAGTTTATTAATAATGATGGGGATCAATTTTTTTTTTTAAATACACATTTCAAAACTAAGTCCTTTTCATCTTGAATATTACAACTTAAAAAAATTCACACCCACCCTTCTTCTTTTTTTCAATTATAATTAAAGCTTTTATAAATGAAACCCAATTTAAGTGAGATTGGATAAATCCCACATGTAGACATCTATATGATGAATCAATGAATGAAATCCAAATCAGTACATAAACACATTCCTCCACCAATAGTAAGTCATTTAAAATAAAAAAATCTATTTTATACAAAACGTGTTTAATAGTTTAATTATCTAATCTAAGTTAATTGCAACTTACCACACAAGATACTGATGTTGTTGGCATTATGTCTTTAGTATTCGATTCCATACTTCCATATTTCATTCCATCTTTCCATAATACGAAAACAATATGCACCCATACTATGCTTTCCTGCCATTAACCTAGGTGGGAAATGATGACAAACTATTATTTTTCGACCTTTGGTGATCTCATTCTTTTTGTTTTTCTTTACTACTCTCAGCCCTCATCTCCTCTTCGGTATCTTATTCTCTCTGACTTTCTTCCTCATAAATACTTCTATATTGGGGAGTCACTAAAGTTTGAGAACTTTTTTTCTGATGGGCCAATCAAAGAGACTCATTGATAAAAAATTAACAAATCTGAACCGGGTAGGCACCCCCAACAAATTAACATGGAGCACAAATATACTACCATAGTATGTATTGTGAAACTATTTTTGGGGATATGTTGCTAACTTCATTTCCAACGGTTGTAGCACTAGTGTATTAGTAGGGCTCTAACACATATTGTATGCACAATAACGTGTAAAGTAACCATGTGTTCCATGGACCCAAGCACTAACCTTTGGCTTGACCATTCCAATTGTTTTTATATGTACATAGTCATGTTTTTATTGCAGGAAATAAAAAGGCAAAACAAGAAGTATGAGCAAGCAAAGGAAAAATTGCAAAAAATGCGAAAACAAGTTGAAGAAGAATACAACCATCTTGATACTTTGGAAAAACGAACACATGCCCTTGAAAAATTGTTGAGCATTGAAGAACTGAACTTGAAACTAGCCAAACAAGAAGTTATTGATTTGCGAGAAAGACATTTCAAGGCTTCAGAAGAATTGTTTAGCCTCAAAGCTGCAGGTTTCCACAGTAGAATCACCAAGTTTCTACATAGCTTCGTACATAGCTTCCAAAACGAGTTGCTGATCTTTTATTATTATTATTATAAATTAACACTTCTTCTTTTTTAGTGTATCAAGGTTTTTGGATGGAAAAAGTTCATATTGTATTATTGGGAATGGCTGCAGAAGTGAATACCATACATGAAATAGCTGGTGGAAAGTCACAAGCAAAAAATTTGGGCAGCAAAATCAATCAATTAGAATTGGACATGATGAAACAAGAAGAAAAATTATATGTCGCTGAATTCCAAATCCAATTAATGGAACGAAAAGTTGGGCAAGCTAGTGGTGAACGTAATAACCTTGAAGAGATAGAAACAACTAAAATGATTAAAGAACTGGAAAATCACTTGGACGAGGTGAAACGGGAAGAAGCATCAGCTATCGCACAAGTAATGTTTACATTAGAGAACCAGTTCTTTGGTTTGAACTACTGTATTGCCCAAGCAAATTAAGATCATTACTTTCTTGGAATTTAATTTGAATGGTGTATGATAAAGCAAACAATGTAGGATATGTTTTTAGACAACATGAATTTTTTAATCTTTGTTCGACAATTAATTGTTTTTGAAGGACTCATGAAGTAGTAGCCTGTGACATTAGATGTTTGCCCACACAAAATTCTAATAATTAACAAATGGTGCACATATAGTTGAAGAAATCACAAAGTGACTTACGGGCAGCAACACAAAAGAAAGAAGAATTGGAAAAGAAATGCAAACATGGTGAAGAAAAGAATGATGAACTCAATACTGAATGCGACTCGGGACATGTCACAAACAAGGTACCTCTTAGGTTATAACCACACATAAACTTGTTTATTGCAACTTAAGTTTTGAGATGACAAATATTTTTCTAGGGCAACATTTCAAGTAGGTTAGTCAGGTATCAACAATT
>Ga0116228_10000636_pt1 | contig 27165 bp, 15 predicted proteins | sample S1TSphfallax_2_FD_89694 | JGI IMG/M metagenome (GOLD analysis project Ga0116228, IMG submission 89694) | Host-associated microbial communities from peat moss isolated from Minnesota, USA - S1T2_Fc - Sphagnum fallax MG | ecosystem: Host-associated > Plants > Peat moss > Unclassified | place... | reverse complement strand
GGTAGAGGGGTCTTCTTGGATGGAAATTGTAATGAAAGTTATCCAAATGAAAGGATGAAATAATCCATTAGTCGTAAGTTAGTCATAGAGTAGTTGCAAGCGGCTTCAAATGCAAACAGTAGTCGTAGATATAACCAACAGTAGTTGTAAATGTCAAATAGTTGCAACTAGTCGCAAATTCGTTGGTTACAAAATCACAGATTTCTACTAATGTATCTTGCCCTTCTGAAAGAACTTATCAAGATATTCAAAATATTTTTGGACCCTTTCCTTGGGTTCTTATTTGATGGCATCAAGTTTCATTCAAATGTCATCAACATCAACATCCCCATATTTTTGTACTATTAAAGTTCGCAATTCAATCTAATCAACTAGGGCTAGGTTCAACCTCCTAAACCATTCCTTAGTCTACCCTCTTAAATTTAACTTTGCAAATTTGAATAGTTTGTTTGCATTCAAATTTCACACTTCTATGACCATTGTAAGTTTTTCTACCTAGTCATTGACATCTTCATGGTCTTGCCCCCATAATAATTCATCCATACCCTATAGGCTAGTCATTTTGCAATTTCCAAATTTAATCTAAAATTGGTTAGTGCAATGCAATTTGTTGTAGATCTAATGGTTCTATTTTCTTTTTCGCTTCTCCTTTTGAAGTGACTCCCCATATTATATTATTGACGCACCCCCAAGCTCCTTGATGGATTCAACTGCGAGTCCAAAAGTGAAGACAATGAAAAAAAAAGTTGGGGCACATTTCTTGGTTCACAACACTTCAAGGGTAGAAGGGCATGCTAGAGCTCCGGGATGGGACTAGGAAGATTAACAAGCAATTCAATCACTAACATGGACTTGCACAAACTAAACAACAAGTTGGTTAGTGCGTAGTTGGAGCACTTTGGTGCACATACAAACAATGAGCAAACATGGATTCACAAGACTTAGCATGGACCGGACTTGGGGGAAGCCACCACATTCCCCCTTATAGTATACTCTATGCCTGGCCATGGGACCAGCACCTAAATGTCATTTTGTCCATGGGAGTCCCGAAATTCCCAAAGTTGGGACTCTTGCGATTTTGAGGGCCCATAACTTTGTGTGAATTTTTTTGATTGAGATGATGTTTAAAGCAAAGTTGTAGCCCTCATTGAGAGCTTTCCAATGATATGTTGCATGTCACCTGCACACAAGGAAATTGAGGCGATTCCTGACTTTTAGTGGATGGGAATGTGCAATTTGACTCCTGACCTTTCTTTTGGCCATAACTCGTGTTTAAAGTGTCCAAATGGGTCATGTGAGCCCATTTTAAACATCTAAGTTCCAAGATCTTTCCAATGATATAAGGAACTTCATAATCCAATGGGTTTTGACCCCTTCAATTGCTTTTTGAAGATTTGGGAGTCCATTGGGACTCCAACTCCCAAAGTGGGAGCTCACTTGGGAGTGTGAGGGTTCATTCCCTCACACTCTCCTACACTCCCCGGAGCATGAGATGTGATTCTTGGGTTTCCCTTTTGGCCCCCACCCTTGCAAACCTTTGTTTTGGTCGCAAGCCCAAGGTTAGGGTTGTGACAATTACCATATACCTTGATGCTCTAATTAGTGTCATTATAACTTACATACCTCCAACCTAGCTTGCCAAACAAGTCCTTATAATAACTCTAACACAATAGATGTGCATTCTTACCAAAATATGAAACTTTCATAATGCAATCCCCAACTCGAATCTTGTGATCCAACTCAGGAAAGTAAAATCGTGCACAAGATATGTGTCTATAGGTATCAAGATGTTTCCAATATGAGGAATAAACACATTCCTCTCCTTAATTATTCTTCTATTTTCAAGTTGAGTTAAAAGGCTAAGGATTGGTGAAATATAAACAAAATTCATTGGATTGTATGAAGACCCATTGCCACCCATCAAACCTTACCTTGGTCTTCAACCATATTGTTGTTTTGGAAAAGAAACCAACATGAATAATGGTGATGGCAATATTCCCAACCTTTACCTCAAAGGGATTAAAACCAAAAATCTTCAAAGATGTAAACCTTGTTATTTATCTGGATTAGTGAGCCTGCTTGTGGTTCCCATGAAAATTCCACTTCATCAAAATCAAAGACTCCATAACTTATTATTTGATTCATCTCATCATCATACCCTCCACGCTTAATCTCCTAAGGAAATCATGAATTTGTTGTATCATCAAATTTATTCAAGTAAGTCATTTAAACTAATCACCTTCCCTGATTGGACCCAATGGAATGAAATCAGATGGTGTAAGGGAAAATAACTACTCATCTAAAGATTCGATTTGGTGTTGAAGTAGTTTTGTTGTTATATGCCATATTTTCCAACACAACAAACGAGACCTTGTGCCATTGTGTTCTAACCTAAAGATCTGATCTCCTGATTGGAACAAATCCTCCCTATCAAGTATGTAAAGTCTAGGAAAATGATTTGTTGAGAGGACTAGCACTAAAACCCAAATGTCTCCTAACCTAGGTACTCTATTTTGTCTTTCAAAATTAAAAGCTAATATTTTATGCAAGGTATGAGGAAAAATGGTATATCTTTAGAGTGCTACTGTGGACTCCCATCCTCCCAATCCATTGCACATTTTAAACCAAACTTGAGCCTTGGTGTAAAATCTGTTGCGATTTAGTTCAATTGTGAGATCAATAACCTACATTTTGTCAGGATTCATTCAAGCTTATAATTACTACAATTCCAAAACCCAAAAGGCGCAAGAGTAATGTTCCTATTTGAGGCCCAATTTTCCTTCTTGGATAGGAAAATCTATTGACAAGTTGTTGTTCATGTAGTTCCTGGGTCAAATCATTCATCCCAATTTCATACTCATTAGATGATGGCATTTTGTATTATGGTGAAGGTACCTAGCCATAGACTTTGTCATGTCCTAAGTATGTGAACCTTAATATGATAATGTCATATCCATACAACCGATTCTTTTGATACCAAAAGAAGATTCCATAAAAATAAATTGCTTTAAGCTTTGAAAAAGGTTATTGTATCTTACTAACAATTGTAATTTTGTTAAACAACAAATTCAGATATGATGAGTTTACAAACCAAAAACCTACAGCTCCTATTCCTATGCTACAATACATTACAGATATGTTGAATCCAAAGATTTCTACAAAAACCATTAACTTCATCATGACATTTAATCAACTGCTACTCTACTTAGTTATTATACTATTCAATTTCAGACTATGGCCTAACTATTCCTTAAAGATTTTTGAGGTTTAGCCATGAATTAGTACTCTTAGTGTTCAACTAATTTTATGAGTTGTTAAATCCCCATCACTAACATGCAATGCAACAATTTTCTCTTTGCATTATGATAGTATGATTGCAATAATGTTCAATGATCCCTTCCATCTATTGGCTTAAGACTATGGCATGAGTGGTGTGGATGGACAATATTAGGTCTAAGCAAGACCACTACAAACATAAACAAGATTTCTATGTAAAGCCCTGAGTGCTAGTATAGGTTTTCATATTAACAAATGTGTTAAACTACATGAATTCTTGTCTTGACTTGAGGATACCCATCACACATTTCTCATACTAACCATCCTAGAGGACCAGATCCCAAGTTGCTCTTTCCACTAATGTCTTTCTTTCCAACGATCACGATTCTAGATTTGTCTTTATGCTTAGTATGCTATAGCGTAGACCACCTAAAAAATTCATCATTTCATGGCACCAACCTTTCATATCACTTCTATAATACATAATGTTTTGCCCTAACTAATCATTGGCAAACTGGAAGACAAGGAAACAATAATTATCAAACAAAACATCACTTTCAAAAAAGAAATTCAATCTTCAAGAGTTGACCACTTTTCTCCATTCCCCACATCGCCCTTCTTTTATATCTTCCCTTGTCCTTCTCAATTGAAGCTCCACGAATGTTTATTCATCCTCAACCATTCACCTCTAGCATAAGATCAACCTTGCATCACACATAAACAACAAACAACACCACTATTTCAATGCTCTCTTCAAGTTCTGATGTTTAATTTGCATAAACAAACATTGACTACCAACTTAGTTGTCATAGTTATAACATAAATAAGAACATGAATTATGAAACCCTAAACTTTAATGTTCACATTGAGAACTTATTTGCAGCCACATCATTGAGGGTCACAAAAGAACCAACCCAAGAGGGTGCAAATAGGATAAATGAGCTAAGAAGATTATTGGAAAAAAAAACTTCATGTCCTTTTTGTGGAAAAAAACTTTTTCATATGATTGAATTTTGGAACAATTTTTTTTTTGCAACTTGTTATAATAAATCTTTATAGTTGTCCAAGTACATGACATGTTTTTTTCTTCATCATTTTTGAATAAATATGAATTTTTGAAAGTGTCCCGATTCCTTGTAAATTTAGTGTTTTGTCTTTAAAAATGATAATAATTTCAAATCATAACCAATTTTTCTTTTTTTACATTTTTATGTTTTATTGCATGATAAACTAAAACTTTTCTTAAAACATCATGTACATTTTACCCCATTTATGCATGGTAAAGGACTTTTGAAATTAAAAATTTTTGGATCAATTTTGGAAAGTTTTTTGAATTTTTAAAGTTTTACAATTCCATGTATCTTAAGGTATTAATGTTTTTTTAATGTGGTTAATAGGTCTTTATCATCTGATTTTTTTGCCATCAAATTTGATTTATTATATGAGTCCTTTTGATAATCCTTTGCAAAATTGACTATTGTCCAAGACATTTTTGTTCACTTCTAGAGGTCTTAAATTAAAACTTAAAATTTCATCAAATGGATTTTGGGTTTGAATTCCTTAACATTCATATGAATAAAAAAAATAAAATTGCCATGATTGCCATGGCTTTAAATGGTAAAACATAAATATTTATCAAAATTTTGACTATTTTTCTTTATGGTTTTATGCCCTTTTTGGTTAGTTGGATTGTGATTACACCCAAGAATTGTCAATTATTTCATGAAAATCATTGGTTTTTTGAAGTTTTTGAAATAATCATGATTAGTGAATCTTTAATATTAAGTTTTTTCGAAGAACTGAAATTGATAATTCTTTGATTCTACAATATTTAAAGAATTAGAACCATTGGTTCTTTGAACTAACCAATGTTAGTTTGAACTAATGTTAGACAAACACAAGCTTTGATAGGTCACAACTCATAACCATCAATTCCGGTTCTAGCTGGTAAAAATTGAATAAAAGCTAGGACTGATTCTTATCCCTAAAATTAGATTCAAGGTTCTATTAATGTGTGAAATTGGAACTAGAACCAAGAAACATGTCTTTGAAAAAAACAAGAATGATTAGAATTGAGGTTGACCAAAGGTTACCATATAGTTAACCATTGATTTTGATTTTGGTTTGTGTTACTAAGAATTAAACCAAATTTGGGTCTAATTTCCATAAGTGAAATTAGAACTTTTTTTTTGAAGAATCAAACTTGAAACTGGATTCTTAGCTCCATTTACACCATAACTAAGCTAGTTCTAATTTATTTTTCAGAACTAGATTGGAGGATTTTCGTAAAAATAAAGTACAATGGGCTTCCAATGGATGGTGCTTTGGGGGATTTTGGTGCACTTTGGCCAACTTGACTTCTTTGAGGTCTTCTTTCACGAAAATCATTGGAGCCCCCTTGTTTTGAAAATGCCCCCTTACCTTTGCACTTTGACCTACTACACTTAAAAGACTACTAGTGTGGCCTATGCCATTTGGTCCAAGTGTGAAGTCATTACTCAACTAATTTCTTCTTTCAAATTGAGTTGTTGGAACTTAGTTGAGTTACAATTGACAAAGATTACCCAAAATTATTCGGTATCTCACACTTCTTAGGTCTAAAAATTAGAAAATCACCGTCAAGAAATCCCATTCATGAAAGGCTTTCTAATAATACCAAGGACTCACCCTAATTTCCATAAAAACATTAGTTTTGATTTTGTTAAATTTTCAATGGAAAAATTATACAATATTCAATAACTCTTCCTTTGTCTTGTTGTGAATCAATCTTGTGTAGATATTGATATTTTAATCAAACCTGTGGTCCCAATACACTTTTTAAAAATAAAAATTAAAGAACTTTTGGGTTAGAAGTTAAGAAATTTTCCATTTTGCTAGAATATTCAAATAAGGTTTTTCATGTTTTCCCTAGAACATGGAGGGGATTTAATTTAATGGTTTAGGGGTTTAAAAAAAAAAGTAGGTTGGGTTGTAGTCCAAGTTTAGGTTTATCACTTAAAATAAACATCATAAGCAAAAAAATGATGGAAACCATAATTGATGTTCATTCAAATCACAAGTATTTGCTAAACCGTAAACCTTAAGCATGACAATTATAAATAATAGAGGTTTTATCATCGCCCATTTAATTGAGTTGGCACACCCTCTTGCCATGGTAGGCATCAAAGCAAATATAAATCACAAGTTGATTCATTTCAAATTATGGAAATGTTTATAGTATAAAACTATTTCTTGCATTAACATTTTATTTCTTCTTTTGTCCTTTGATTTACACTTTAATTTATGCAATAATCATAATCATTTTGATGCACCTTTTAGTTCTTTCAAAGGTTTGAAAGATGAACCCTTAAAGGGTAACATAAAAAAAGGTAAAAAAAATAAAATTCAAAACATATTCATTAATTCTTGACACTAGGGGAAAAAGGTGTGTAGGAGCTTTGGGATGGGGACTAGGATGATGGAATAAGTTCATTAGCACCTCATGGACAAGTCATGTGCACAAGGTAGATAATATAAATGAAAATGGAACCAACTTTGGATTATGGACTTCCATTAGATTCAATACACTCACATGGCCCAAACCTAGAAGGAGGCCACCAACCTCTTCCCTATAGTTTATTATAGAATTCACCATGGGGATTACATTGAAATTTCAAGTTGTGAGTCTTGCAAATTTGAGGGTTCATAATTTTTTCATATGAACTCAAATTGAAGAGCTTTCAATTACAAAGTTGTAGCCTTGAATAAGATTTTCCCAACATTGTGTTTCATGCTTCCATCAAAGGTCATTTGACCTTTGTTTCCTAGATGTTAATGTTTAGGAGACTTTTGACCCTTCTTTTGGTCATAACTTTGAGAATGGAAGTTCACTTTTGATATTTATGCTTCAAGATCTTTCCAATGGTGTAAAGAACTTTTGATTTGCATAAGGTTTACCTATGCACTTTTGATCCAAAGATTCAAAACATCATGAGATTTTCAATTCCCAAAGTGGATGTTCATATCAGAAGTCTGAGAAGTAGCGTTTTTTCATTATCCCAATGTTTTAAGCCTTTTTTTCTTTAAATTATTCTTAATTTGTGTTTTTTTTGCTTTGTCCTAGCTTTGGTTGTTGGCCCAAGGCTAGGGTTATGATATATTTTTATCAAACCAAGACAATATGACAATCATTCACACATGGTCACACTCTTAATCAGATTTGTAACTTTTCAATTTTTACAACACCTTGTAACCTTTTATCACATTCTTAGATTTAAACATATTAACAACATAATATGCATTTCCCCAAACAAACTAAAAAGATTGCATGTTCCCATTTTCATCAAAAAACAAAAATTTCTTTATCAAATATCTCTTTAATACATTCAAACTTCAAACAATGTACATTGATTAAACAACCCAAACACATCAAGCTTCTGTCAAATTCACAAACCCTCTTGAGGTCATTTGTGAGTTAGTAATTCTTTGAAACATAATTGTGATAGAGAACAACTCCACTTTTTTCTTAAGAGCAATAGTTGTAACCTTTTATCTGTCATCACATACATAAACATCTCCCAATTTATTGAACACATTTGTGTTCGTAGTTCTTATAAACTAAACTATGAAATAGAAGATGGCTAGAACTACCACCCCTTCTCCAAATATTGTTCATGATCCAAATTGAAGCTCTTCATAAGCTTTCATTGCAAATTACACAACCACCAATAGTAGTCAACAAAGAAAAATTATAGTAAAAAAAAACTTGGGGATGTTACTCTTTGTATATTTCATGAAACATGTGAGATAAAGGGTTAATTTTTTGTATGCTATGAAGTAATAGAATATTAAGATTTTTTTATATTAAAATTGACAATTTTCTACATATATTATAAATACATTTTCATAATGCAATTCCTGGCACCTTATTTACATCAAAATGAATTAGAAATTTTACTTTTCTTCATTAAGTTGCACCTTATATGTTTTTATGTGTCATTTGGAAAAAAATGGAAGGAACTTCCCTTAGAAGAAAAAAAAATAGAAAGTTGCAAATGCGTGCAATCTATGTAGACTAAATTTGAAACAAAATGTAGCATGTAGTTTGAATGGAAACACAATCTAGCCAAAGTTAATTGACCTCATAACTACCTTTCCAAACAAAGTTTTTCCTCAATGAATTTTTGGTGTGCCTCAATCATAGTTAAATAACAATGTTTCACATGTTAAATAACTCAATGTATGTTTTTAAGTTTCATACATCCCAAACTTCTTGGGCTAGGATTTAGTATTACCAGTCATGTAAATTATGTTTTTTCATAGGTTTGATCTATGTAAACATAGATGTTGCTCATGCAAAACACGTATGAAATACATATAAGTACAATGTAAGATTTTATTGTGGTTCCAATCATGCCTAAGACATTGAACATTGAACGTTTAAATTAGTTTTTCATAATGAAGATGTTCAATGATTTAAATTCTCAATCCCTAACTTTAATTGTTGAAGATTCATGATCACACCAAAAATCCACTTAATCTCAATTTGTGAGCCTATAGTTCCAAGTTCACTTGATGAATTCAAAAAATACATGTGGAAATTGTGTTGCATGAACATCCCAACAAACCAAGGGATTTTATTTTTTGTTCATTGCATAAATAAACCCCAAAAAATTGTAATTCATTTTTCAAGTTGATAATTACATCATCAACTGATACAACTTGGTTAAAAAAGGAATTATCATTTTCAACTATTAGTGGTTCGAGTACATTCAAGATCAAGTTACCTCTAAAGGATTGTCACACATGCAAAAATATGGACATATCTAATTACATAAGTATTATAAGGACTTAATTTTTTTCCTTTTTGTAGCAAGTTTCATGTGTTTTTTACCCAAGGGGACATTTAGTGTAAAGTTTGGGATCTACATGTGTTAAACAACCATTTTTAAGGGGAGTATTAGATAATTATCCAACTTATTTTTTATCACATTATTATTATCTAATTTCCTAATATATACATATTAAAGCCACCATGTATTAATTATAATCCATTACAAATTATTACATATTTTATATTATAATTAAATTAATTATTAGAATAAATTGATTACAGATTACTACCCTATTTTTACTATTTAACCTATAATTTTTACCCAACAACCAATATATTGCACCTTATATTTTTACTCATATTTTTTACTTTTTTTTTACTAGTGTCCCCTCGGGGTTTTTTAAAGATTACATTCAAATGAAATGAATGGCATAAGAAAATTAAATATTTGACTAGAAAGTTATGTCCTTTTTTGTCTTAAAATATAAAAGTTTAGCAATGTCACACAACAAAAATATATTTTAAGGACATGAAAAGAGTAATGAAAGAATTGCATTCTTGATATTTTGGACTCATATAATGTATGAAGGCCATATTTACCTATTTAGTTTATTAGAATAATTCATGGATCAATATTTACAATAAAGGATTCCAAAAAATCAATTAAAAAAAAAGGAATATGGGCCACATGGTGAAGGACTAGTAAATTTGGTCATTTTATAGTTTTGAAGGGCACAAATATCTTGTTGTCATTGATTAATGGTGACTTTGATTCATGGTTGTAAAATTCAAATCATCTAGAGCTTAAATCCTTGCCACACCAAATTCATGGAAATGCACAACATCAAAAATATTTGAAAATGCATATGATAACAACTGATAACCTTGACTTTGGTTTTAAACACATTGGTTAACAACAATAAACAATGTATATATGTTATGACTTGAACCCAAGTCACCATTAATGTTCAAGGGTCTTCATGATCATACCTTCAAACATGAAGAATATTCTTGAAAAACCTTTGCACATGAAGTCTTGTCCTTCTACCTTTCAACATAGGTATATTCCCAAAAATAGGGTTTTAAAACCTTGATCATGAGAATATTCATTCCATGGGTTATGGCTAGTAATGCATGGTCTTAAATTTGCTATTCCATACATGTTGGAGGGCATGTGGATTGGGAGATTTCAACATGAAAAACTTACAAAACAACAAACTAGCTTCCTTAATAGATAAATGTTGCATGTTGAAGTTAAAATGCCTTGACAAGACAAATATCCAAGCTATCCATTGTTGGTGCATGAGGTGTTGAGTTCAATTGTTAGGGATTTAACTTGAAATGGTAAAGATTTTCTTTTTGCTTGTTGACTTGTTTTCTGTAGGAAATAGGTAGTTCTTTTGAACCTTTCCACACTTTTAAGTGTTTACATATTGGGGTAATGGCCTAAGTGTTGGGCATCAAAAAAAAATGGAAAGGTTGAAAGTGCTACCTTTTCTTTTATGTAAAACATTGGGGGTTTTTTTGGCCTTTTATCCCCAACATTTCAAAATGATTTTAGTCCATTTTACGTATCCTTTCCCTGCCATTTCTTTTCATTTTCTTGTAGGTTTAAAAGTTTTATGTTTTTTCTTGTTTATATCAGGTTGCATTACATTTGATGTTGTTAAAGGATAAAAAAGATCGTTGAAATATAAGGAAATGTTGGATAGGTCAAGAAGATGGTCTACAAAGTGGAAGAAATCTTCCAATTTGCAAAAGACCTTTGAAAACATTTTTCTTGACAATTGTTGTTAGATAACAAGAGAAACAAAAGGTTAGTGTTTTATTGAATTTAAATAATGCCAAATATTAATGAGAGGTACGGTATTTTCAACGAACTAATGAACCCCTTTACAACACATTGTAATTTGTGACCCCCCAAAAATAATTTAAATCACAAAATGAATCAAATATTTAAGTATGAATTGGTAATTTTTATTCCTTGTTTTGGGAAGGATGGGAATGGATTACAAATTCATCAATATGGTTCAAATGTTGTTTAACAATGTTAAAACAATTGTTTGTCTCAATGGAAGCAAACCTTTCAAAATTGAGCAAGGAATCATGCAAGGTTGCCAATTGGCACCTTATTTATTCATCTTGGTTAAAAAGGTGCTCAACTTCATGGTCAAGGAGGTAATGAAGTTAGTGGATGTAATTTAGGCATTTCGTTGCTTAGAGGTTAAAAACAACAAACAATATTTTTGTATTTTGATGACATAGCATTATCAATCAAAAGTGAAGAGAGTAACATGCAAAATGTTATCAATTTATTGGAGTTATTCTTGCACATTAATGGGCTTGAGTTAAATTAGGATAATTCCATAGCCTATTGGTGTTGTACAAGGAACAAAAAAACTATTAATCTACCTAGTTGGGTTGTAGATGGGAGATGGAAATAAGTTAGGGATGGTGAGTTATCAAAGTTATTGGGTGTTTTGTTCAACTTGGACTTGGATGTTAATGAGGTTGATTGGTTTTTAATTGAAAAGTTATGAAAATAGGTTAGATTTTTGCATTTTTTTTGTATGCCTTTAATAGTAAAAGTAATAATCATCAGTTTGATCCTAGCTTCTACCTTGTGGGCTTTCATTATAGTATGGGGAGGATCCACAAAAGCTATCAAAAGATGTAAAACATTGTTGAAATTTTTTCAGTGGTCAAGTGAGGAGTACCAAGTTTGGGCTAGGTCAATGGGGTAGATTATTGTGTTTTGAAGGCAACATGTGGTTTAGGGTTAATAGACCTAGAAAATGCATTGACAACATTAATGTGCAAGTGGGTGTGTTACTAACCATGGAACTTGGTGATTCTAGCTTAAATATTTTACTAAGGTATAAACTAACTAGATGTAAACCATTTCAACATGGGAATTGGTTACTAGATCTTCATTGGGCCATTGGTTAAAAGACGTGCATTTCCACCAAGATTTAGAATTTGGGGGCACATCATGCAAGCTTGGAAAAGAATGGTGGGGGAATCTGAAGTCTAAGCTTTGGGTTTTTGAGTCCATAAAGAATATCAAGTTATGGTGGGGTCAACTTTTAGGGGGGGTTGAATTTGGAGTTTCTATTCAAAGAGCTTGCGTTTTACACAAGGAGAGATTAAGAGTGTTAGGTGATCTATGGCAAACAAAAGACAATAGATTCTACACTTGGGAGGAGGCCAAAACCAAGTTTAATATGGGGGAAGGAGAACAATGCATTTGGAAAAGAATTGTTGAGAACATTCTTGTAGTATGGACAAGAAAGTGAAAAATGGCTTGGAGTTTATCAAAGAAATATCGTAGACCCATTGGTGGTATTTAAAAAACTTCCAACTTCCTTTGGATTTTGGTGGGTTTACTAGGATATTGTTACCCAGGGAATGTCGAGCCTTTGAAGTAGGCACTCAAGGCTCTTACAACCACAACATGACTTGATGGAATTTTACAAAACTTTAAAGAGGGTAAGAGTCTGTACCAAACCAAAAGCAAAGGGGGAGAATAACAAGATGTCTTATGGACCTTTTTAAGAACACTAGTTCGACCTTGTTGTATGGAGATGGGCTGGCCAAGAAGAGCTAATAAAATACATAACCAAATAAGGAAGGAAAATGCTTAAAACCTAAGAGAAAACTTGTCCACAACATTTCGAAGTTGAGAAAAACTTGACAATATTCTATCAAACTTCCAAATGTAATGGAAAGATATTTGGATGAGGCGTTGAGTTCAAAAGGAGTCTGGTTTCTTATGGTTGTTATGACATGAAGCTCTAGCAAAAATTTCATGAAGAACCAATATAAATCACAATGTGCAAACGGACTGCCCAGTTTGTGAAAAATGCATTGGTTTGGGCAATCTGTAAAGGCAAAAATGGCATGGGAAATTGCCTTTTTCTTGTTTCATCTTAGGTCACAACCTGATGTTAACTACAGGTGGAAGGTTGATAATGTTGTGATCACATACCTATATTTATTACTATATGGCATGAGTGATAAAACAAGTCAAGAAAAATGATCAACTGATCCAATAAGAACGAATATCTGTAGCTCTTCCCATTGGAAGTAATCACACCATAAATTTGAAAGCAGCTTTGGATCGAAAATGTTTGATCAAATATGTATTTATATACTCATGAATATTTGATCTTAGTATTATTGCAATTGTTGTTTTCAAGCTTTGATTTCCTGCCCCAATAAACAAACTGGTGTTTTGCTGTGAATGACACAGCAACAGATGGAACTAGGGTACACAAATCTTATGTTGCCATGGAATCTTTTTCATGTGCAACATCAACATGGAGATCACTGCAAATATTCAGTTGCTGCAAAAAAGGAAATGTAGGTAAGAAGGAAGTAGGGCATGAGTTTTATAACCACCAAAAGATTTTCTGGTTTGCTGTTGCAATTCTTCCTTGTGATGGGTATGCAGTGAAGAGATGGACATGAATTCTACTGACAGTATGTGTCTAAATCAAAAGATTGCTTGATGGACCTCTGATGAAGATTGAACAAAAAAATTGCGTGATGAAGCTCTGGTGAACAAAAGATTGCTTGGTGAAGCTCTAAAAAATTTGCCTGATGAAGCTGTGAACAGACGATTGCTTGATGAAGCTAAAGTGATGAAGCTGTTGAACAATTGCTTGATGAAGCTCTGATGAATCTGTGAACAAAAGATTGCTTGATGAAGTTTTGATGAAGCTGTGAACAAAAGATTGCTTGATGAAGCTTTGATAAAGCTGTGAACAAAGAGCTTGTTTGATTCAGGTGAGAAGAACTGCAGCTGGATTCAGTAGATCATGGGCATAGAATCTGCAGATGTAAGCAGCTACAAATTCGGAGAGATCAGGAGGGTGAGAGAGATGGTGATCACTCCCAGCAGTACGAATGCGAAGGAATTAGCAGCTGGGCGTGCAGGAGCATCGTTGGGGCTGGTCTTGGAACTCCCGGCAGCAGGTGTGGTCGATGTCGAGCCTGCAGCAGCACTAGCGGGAGTCGAAACTGGTGCGGAAGGTGCGACAGGAGCTGGCGCTGGGACGGGACCCAGTGTTGCTGTGTTGTAGAGTCGAGTGAAAAAGATGGCGTCGACGCCGTGGACAACCACGGAGCCATTGTTGTAGATATCCGGGTTGGTAATAAAGGCATTGTCGAGCTGGTAGTTGACGCTGGCAGGATCCTTGACGACGATGGAGATTTTGGGTGTCACTGTGGGGATCCTGTATCCAACACTCAAGCCCAAAAGACTCTGGAAATCGTAGGTTCCGCTTGCGGTTTGATAGTTCAACAAAGTCGTCAGCACAGACGTGGAGTTCAATGCGACACCGGTGAAGGCATCATCGCTGGGCGCGAACAAGGTAATGTCTGACTTGATCGGATCAGCCGTATCTATCAAACTGTCTAAAGCTCCTGAGATCGCTCCAAAGGTACCCGCCGCCCGCAACGCGTCCACTACTTTCTGATGTAGAGTGAGCGGAGGAGCTGGCCCAGGCGCCGCTGCTGTTGGCCCTGGTGCCGGAGGGGTTGCAAGCTGTGCATTCACAACAGCTCCCAAAACGTGAAGCACTGTCGCGCATGCCAAAAGGCTCAACGACATGAACTGTGCCGGTCTAGTCCTTCGAGTGCACATTCTGTCTGCCACAGGAGGAGCACAGTCTAGCATTAAACTGAGACTCTTGACAATCTCGAGAAGATGGGAACATATAAACATGTCCTAAAAGCTGTACTAAAAGAATGTGCAGATTCCAGAATCCAGATCTTAGACGAGAAAGTCGGAGCACCCGGTCGGGAGAGAACATTCTCAAAACAATGCATCGATCCAAAACCCGGGGCCCGGGAATACTAGTGCCGGCATGAAATTCTCCCTGCTCCCCTGGTGTCGAATAGTGCTAGCTTTGATCATGTTCTCAAGCAAGACTTAGGCGATCGATCGCAATGCACCAGCTGCAAGCTGATCAGTGCAGGCTTCTCTTGACGAATTTCATTAACCTCATAGCTAGCATCTACAGCCGCTCGTCTCGAAGTTTCTATTGCCGTCAGACTAGAGCAGATCAGAAACTATAAGGTTCAATCAATGCAAGCGGTTGCAGATTGAGCCGGGCTGCAAATCACGAGTAGCTCGATTCATTCAGCCGGCGAGTGGCACTTGCAAGCTAGTGCCGATCGCGAGCTGGAAAAGGAATATCAGGATCTCTCACCATGATAGATTCCAAACTCTACAAAAGAAGCAGCCACTAGAGCGAGCATCCAGAAAGACCCAAAGTTCCAAATTTCTCAAATGCAAGGAGATCATGTACACAAGACCTTTTAATTCCCCAAGAAACAAAACGAAGAATTGCAGCAAATGCTGCACCAGAAAGAAAACAAAAACAGAAAACGCAGGTCTCCTTAACTCTCTACAACCTCAATGCAAAGCTGCCATCAACCTGATCATCATCTCTGATTAGCTTCTGGTACTGCAAAACGAACCACCACTTACACAAAAACAAAAAAACAAAACCAAACCAAATTAAGTCGCAATTCCAAAAGCTAAAAAAAGGAAGACCAAACCCAAAAAACACTGGAAGACCAAGAAGTAAATGTAGACGTACGTGAAGTCGAAGATCCGTGCAGGAAGATGCAGGAGGCAACGGGAGGCCGCGCAAGAGGAGGTCGCCGAGGTGGAGATCTTTGCGAAGGACACAGCAATTGGGGCGCCAGCTCTGGACAACACGGGGAGCAGAGAGCTAAAGCTTCTGCTCTATGTACTTACTTACAGTGTGCACTTTGCAGGATGTAATGGGTCCCAGGCCCCCAAGTAAGTATTTTCCAAAAGTGCATAAGTAACCAATATGATGGCCACAAATCCCTAGTACCCATTGGACCCATAAACTAAAACAACCATTAGGCAAATAGATATAATTTGAATATGAAAAAATTATGATACTGAAAAAAATAAAATTTCATAGCTTAATATTGTTATAACTTGTAGCACTAAATTCTAATCAGTATTAAAAATAAATAAATAAATGTAGCCTTAGTGGCAATCATCCATAGGAAGGTGCAGAGAAAATGATAATCACCTCTAGGAAGATTTAGCCAAATCTGGCTATAAACCAGATATGAAGTACACAATTTTTAAACAATCTTCTACACTCATGCCTACAAACTAAAAACTCCATATAGAAATCTGATGATTTTTACTCTTTTTAAAACTTTTTTGATTAAAAACCCTCCAAAACCACTTCATTTTCTTTATTTAGCTGTTTTTTTCCAGTAAAAAACCGCTGGCTCCACTAATTACTGAATCTAGGAACCAGAAAAAAAGATGAATCTCCAATAATTAGGCTATTTGTAAATTCAAGATCTCCACAACTCATTCCAACCCTGTGTAATAAAGGTTTCATGGTCATGTGTTTGAACTTTGTAGTAACTAAACAAATAATTTTCAAACACTTCCTCTGAAGAAGGCTTGGTCTTTTCATACAATTTTGGGTCATGTTCAAGGGAGCCACTCTTTCAACATTATGTTGTTATGGGGATTGATTGCAATTTGCAAAGGCACTAATTGTAAGTCATGACTACTGTTTCAAAAAAGTCAGAGAAGGTGTTCTATTGTGAGTCTTCATGTGAAATAATTTTCTCTGGAAATCTAGATATGAGAATGACAGTCAGGCCAACAATGTGAATACTTGTCAAAAAGGAAAATGTAATCTTTCGAATTCATGTGAAGGTTTCTCTCTCTTGAAATCTTTACAAACCTTTTCCTCTTTTGGTGGTAAACATGAGTCCAAAGATGGAATGGGGTTGAATCAACCGAACATCAGGCTGATTCTCAATCATTTTTCCATGTTTACAACAAATTTGCAAATTATTTTTTTAAGGTATTTATATTTTTGGAAAATTCATAATGCAATCCCCAAGTTCATGGATTTATGAAGAAAAGATTATGAAACTTCACACTTCAAAGTTTTGACCATGTCTACAAATCTAAAGGAGTTAGACTCAGATTTTACCCGACAGGAATCACCAATGAAATGGACTTTTAATATTCCGAGATATTTCAATAATGAACCAATATTTCAAAGTATGCTAATGTCATGTCTTTTACAAAATGGTAATCAGACTTGTACATACATACATTTCAACATACTCTTGGCTGTGTGTTTCCATTGTGATGGCAATAATGTGATAGATGCACCAATGTTGATTGGAATAAGTAATTTGAATGATATTGGAAGGGACAAAATGCGAGCAATAAGTGATTTCCAAATCCATAGTTTCTTTCATTGTGCCAACAACTTTAGTTTTTAGTATTAAAATTGAAATCCATAGTTTCTATTCTATGGGGCCCTAGTTGTCTCTTCCAATCAATATCTTGAGATCTGTAGGGGAATCAATTTGGTCTAGAACTCTGGGATTTGAGGATACTGAATTCACTATTCCACTGATCCAATTCCACTCAGCCTTTTCCATTTTACCTATTAGTAATGACCTCACCCGGGCCCATAGTCATTGCAGAGTGTGAGCCAGATTGGCAAGGCCTCCCACTTGCATGGCAGGAAAGTAATTTCCTTCTGTGCTTTACGAGCCAGAGTCCCACTATACTATTCTCCCTCAATCATTCCAGGGGCTGTTGCCTTCACAGCAGGGCATTACACCTTAGACCTCAGGCTCCACCCTTGGGACATAATCATTCCCCGGCTGTTGCCTTCACAGCAGGGCATTACACCTTGGACCTCATGCTCCACCCTTGGGACACAGGCAATGTTTATTTTCTGGCGAAAATTTTCCAGAGTTCTACTTTTTAAAAACCTTGGCTACAACTAGAAAGGAAAAAAAGGAGGGTTTCCAATTTAAATCGCCTAAAAGCGTAAACTGGTGGCTAAGAACAGCTAGATTTCAATGGATCGTCAACCTCAATTTACCCCCTAAAGCCTTAGATCCTTTTAGGATGTCATCAAACTACAAGAAGGGAGGCCATTGATGTTGCCAAACAGCCACATGTCAACAATGGACATAGCATGTATGCTCCAAACCCTAATTTGTATTCGCCAAAGTTTCGTGCAACATTTGCATGTGCTGACCAAAGCTTTTGTTTTCTTTCGCTTCTTCTCCTCGCTAGTTAACCACTCTTGTGATAAACCATTGCTAGTTGATTCTCTCTTGTGACGCACCATCACCATAGTTGTAAAGAGCTATTTGTAGTTGCAAACATTTCGTCTTCAATGTTATTTGAAGGTGTACATCGTGCATTGGGTGTGCTTTAACACCGGGCATCAAATCTTTGTGCTCAAGAATCGAGAAACGACATTCACATTCAAGTTCCACCTAAAGGAACTTCCACTAGCAAATGGGAAGTACTTACTTCCTTTGCTTTAATAGCTTGCAATGTAGTTTCTTGAAAGATTTAGTGTGCAATGATCCTAATTGTTATTAATCAAGGATTATACAAGTGTTGGAAGAGCTAAAGATTGAGATTTTCGAAGCTTGTGTGGACAAAATCCTAAAGGCATCCATAACACCATTTGCTCGATTCTAGATCGGCTCATTAAAGTTTCATGAGATTTGCAATCGCTCAAGCAAATTACAAGACAACCACCATAAGGCAGCTGAAAGAGGATCCATTCAAGGGTTATTTCTACTCAATACTTTTATTCCAAAGGTTAAATTCTTGTACCCAACTTGACATTTTTCTTATTGTAAATTTCTTGGGTTTTTGTTTGAAAGAAGTTCCAAATTGGTCTTGTTCCCAAGAGTGCAATTGTAATTCAGCTGATTGTGGACATCATATATGTGTCATATCTAAACAAACATTGTTGTTTCCAGCAATCCATCTACAATTTTAGTCTACCATCCCATAGTCTACAAGGTTCCCATTAGAGATTTAAGATTTACAGATTGGAATATTATATATGTCTTGTTTCCAACAATGTTTATATGTGTCATATTTGAACAAGCATTGTGTGTATTGTGTTTTGATAGACTTTCTGTCATATAGTTTTCATATTTGTTTTGCTCCCAATAGTTTATATGCCATTTGAGTTTTCATTCCATAGTCTACCAAGTTTTTAAATTTGAAACTTTGAGATTTAGGGGTTGTAATTTGGTGTTTGTAGATTTGTTTTGTTTCTAAGAATATTATCTTGTTTCCATTTTGAGTTTAGGGTTTGCAAATTTGAATTTCCATATCTATTTTGTTTCCAACATCTATCTACCATTTGAGTATTTCATTCCAAAGTTTACGAATTTCCATATCTGTTTTGTTTCCAAAAATTTATCTAAGATTTGAATTTAATAGTCTAGAGTTTGTTAGGTTTCCACTTGAGGTTTAGGGTTTGTAAATTCAAGATTTCCCATATTTGTCTTATTTCCAAATGTCCATCTACCACTTGAGTCTATCAGGTTTCCACTTCAAGTTTAAGGTTTGCAAATTGGAGTTCCCATATCTATCTTATTTCCAAAAATATATTCACCACTTGAGTATATCAAGTTTCCACTTGAGGTTTAGGGTTTGCAAATTCAAGAGTTCCCATATTTGTTTTATTTCCAAAAGTGCATTTGCCATTTGAGTTTAACAATTCAAAGTCTGTCAAATTTCCACTTGAGTTTTAGGGTTTGCAAATTGAAATTTTTATATTTGTTTCATTTACAAGAATGCATCTACCATCGGAGTCTAACAATCTAAAATCTATTAGGTTTCCACTTGAAGTTTAAGCTTTACAAATTTTGGAGTTCCTATATCTATTTTCCTAAACCCAAGAATGCATATGCCATTTGAGTATGATATTCCACTACTAGGAAACACGATCGTAACCACTATGCATTCCATTCATTTCCAAGTGGATTAGACCAATTCCACTATAATGACATTATAGTGACATCTTGTCCAACTTAATGGAATTAGCTAGTGAACAAGGTTGCGTGGCAACAACTAGTGGAATCCTAATGGATTAGTTTACCATAGTGGCATATCTATACCCAAGGCAACAATGAATGGGTTATCCCCTATGATCTTTAAGTGAAATACATATTGATGTTTTGGTGATTACATAGTGATTTTCTTATCACTACTTGACCTATTGTTCTAGTGGGTGTATGTTGACCTTCTAGTGAGTGCATTAAATGATATTCTAGAGTGATTGTGCATTAATCTTTGTGTCATGGTTCCATCGTATTCCATGTCATTACATCTATTACTGACTTGGAGGTCATTTATATAAAAGTGCACCATAATCCAAATCTTCCAATTGCAATTTTTCTTGTGTCTAATCTTAATCACATGTCACATTGGAACACAAAACTTGAATCCCTAAAAGTTGTGTCATTTTGGCACATGTCACTTTATTTTTCCCATCAACAGTAAATTGGTCATTCATAGCGCTAGGTGGTCCATACATTACCTTTGGTAAAGGTGTGATAATCTACCCTAATCATCAAACACTATAATGTCACTCATATCATGTTAAAGTTTACATGTCACTAAGTCATAAAGTTGATTCTTTAAGATTCAAGTCATTGCCCCATACATGCACATGTCCACATTTGATCCACAAGCAAGATTGGTCATTAAAGCACATATCACTTTATTCTTTTTCACTCAAACATGGTCATTCACATAGCAATGTGGCCCATATACTACCTTCACTAAACTAACAATTTTCCCTAGCTAGTCACCAAACATTATGTCATTGATTTCATATTGTTACTTGGCCTATTTATCATTAAATCATAATTAAAGCCTAATAACTTGAGTTACTTTGATGTGATGTGTCACTTACATGCATTTTTTGAATAAGGTGCAATGGAGCTAATTTTTCTTGGCCTTTTTGCTTTGAATTGCTTCCTCTTCCCCCTTCTCTTCATTCAACCATGGTTTGTATACATTAACCCTTGTAAAATACAACACATTTTGCCCAAAGACCTATGTCATAAGGGCCTATTCAATCACTAAGATCTATGTCATTAAAAATTGGTTGCCTATGTCACTCAACACATGCCACATAATATCACTAGTGGCCTATGTCACTCACTAGGAGGTGGGTCTATTACTATGACCTATGTCATTAAGGAATTATATGTCACTAATCATTATGCCATGAAGGCCTATGTCTCTCACTAAGACATGGGTCTATCACTATGACCTATGTCACTAATCACTATGCCATGAAGGCCTATGTCACTCACTAGGACATGGGTTTGTCATTACGACCTATGCCATTAAGGAGTCCTATCTCATTAATCACTATGCCATGAAAACCTATATCACTCACTAGGACTTGGGGGTCTATTATTACAACCTATGCCATTAAATAATCATATGTCATTAACCACTATACCATGAAGGTTTATGTCACTCACTAGAACCTAGGTTTGTTACTACAACCTATGTCATTAAGGAATCATATGTCATTAATCACTATGCCATGAAGGCCTATGTCACTCACTAGGACTTGGGTCTATTATTATGACCTATGTCATTAAGGAATCATATGTCATTAATCATTATGCCATGAAGGCCTATGTCACTAAGGTTTCGTTTCAATTTGAACTTGGTGTTTTATGTCACAAAAACATATGCCACTAAGGCCCATGTCACTTGAGTTTATAATATCATTATGGTTGTTGTCATTATGTTTGATGTAAATGTTATTAAGGTTTCTATATGTCACTAGGGTTTGTGTGAATTGGGCCTATTTCATTAAATTTGATGTCACTTAAAACATGTACATGAAGGTTTGAGATATGGCACTTGTGTTGTTGGCTTTTGCACATCCCTATCCTATTCCTCCACCTCATGTGCAACTCCTTCGAACTCTTAGTTGTTTGCACATTGCAATCTGTGTGCAATGCTTACTCACATGCCCTAAATTCTACTATTTGGAAAAAGTAGTTGCCAGAATTAGACAAAAATGTTTCACTCATCATCCAAAACACTCCAAATACAATAATGAAATAGCCAAAAAACTCTAATTTAATTTGAAACATAGCCAGATTTTTTCTCCTTTAAATTTGAAAGAAGGGACAGAAATTTCACCTTCACAATAAAGCGGCAGCCACTTGGAGATAAATATATTGCGAGTGGGGCCAAAAAAACACTCCCAACAAATCTAAATGTTAGCCTGTTGAGCACCACATGCAATGCAGATGTGGCTCCACAGCCTATTTTGCAAAAATGAAAAAAAGAACACTGGACACAGGGTGTAGTGCTCTGATGGCACAGGGGCATTACTCTACACTTTTGTCATAAGCTACGCGAACTCATGAAATTTATTAAATGGAACCTATCTAGACCTATCACATGAGGCATATCTTTTTCTTGGTAAAAAATACTATCTGAATGATATATAAAGTCTAAAAGCAATGGTATCATTTTTCTAATGGGCTTCACCGACAACTAAACCTCCCCCAGTAAATACCCCTGCACAGAAAGGTGGTTATAAGGAGGGTTTCTTTTAAGGATTTTGTGATGTGGTCAAAGTGGCGGTCATCCAGAAAAATAATTTAGCCAAATTTGGCTACATACTAGAGCTTATCATAAAAATCTGGTGATTTGCATTTATTTGTCTTTGAAATCTGGAGAATATGGGTATATAAATTTTCCATGAAAATCTTTATACATGTCAAAATCATATTTTTTAGGTCAAAATTTGCTGAAAATTCACTAGTAATAGAAACGCTGGTCCTAGGAGGAGCCTTGGGGAATAGTGGTTTTGAGGGCATCCTCCTCAATGTCCTTTCAACTAAGGCCATCAAATTCAAAATGCTAATCACAAATACCAGCTATTATTCTAAGGGACCTGGGCATTGTCCTCTTGGACATTATCATGGTCAATTTTGTACCATTGGGACCCCAAGCCTTAGAGGCCATGTGCATGTGTAAAGCACTTGAGACACTTCATAAGTGTATTTGGATGGCACCTTACACTAACAATATCTCCTCAAATAGAGGACACACTTTTACTTAAGGTGCCTCTTACTCCTATCACCTCATGATAACATTCACCTTGTGTTTTTCTGTGGGCAACATACCTGAGATGCAGGGCTGGACACAGCTATCACCTCATCCTAGGCCCCTTATTGGGGAATGCCCCCACCCTTGGGCCTTACCTTACACAATTGTGTAGGTAGCATCTGATTATTCTTCAGCCAGTTGTATCATCTAGTGATTTCCTCATTATTGACCAGCTCGTTGAAAGCAAGCAAAGAGGATAGGGTTTGGAACTGATTTCTTTACAACATCATGGTGGAGGTGGTGGTGGTGGTGATGTTGATCTTTGGTGGGAGGGCAAAATATTTTGGGGGAGTTGGTGATGTTGTTATCAATCATCTATGCAAAATACAATAACCCATTTGGCTTTTGCTTGTTGCTTGGCACTTACAGGTCCTTAGCCAAAGTCGGTGGGAACATGTGGCCACCTTGCAAGTGGTTATTGTAGGTTGAATTCACCATTTGGCCATGCTAGATGTTTGTTACCCATACGAGCTAACCTAGGATATTAGAAACATTGTGAATCCAGATGAGCATGCATAGCAATAGTTGCTCATTACCAGAATTGTGGTTATTGATATACATTGACCTATGTGTTGATGAATCATAAGCAGGTCAAGTTTTCATCCAATCAACCTTTAGGGGTGGGGGGGGGGGTGTGTTTGGTTGGCAATTTTGTGTTGTAGCTAGACTGGTGGACAAACAAGAATTAGCCACAGCTCAGAGAGAAATGTAGAAAAGAAAAAGACTCCTGCCATGTTTTTGCAACCTGCTGGAACATGTTGTCTAAATATGGCCAGAGATTTTTTTACTTTGGCACATTTTTTTCACAATAATCCTTTGTATGAGTCACACTGGATTCTTTTAATTGCACAATAATACTACAGAACTTATTTTGCCTGGCCCATCCCTTAGCCTGAACTTCATCCAGATGATAGTCTACAGGCCACTGAATCGAGATGGGGATTTTGTGACCCATTGGAAACCTGTTATGGCTCAGTTATGGATGAACCAAGGTGGTTCCTATGTTGCAAACCATCCTACTTCAACCTCACACTTACTAGGTAACTATCTATGTAAGTGGGTGAGTACCATAGGCAAGTAGGTAGGGGAATGGGAGTAGTTCGTATGAAGGTAGGTAACTTGGTAACATGCCCCTTTGAGTGCAACCCACTTCCCATTGTGTGGGACCCACCATGGTTTCACTCAATGGGGGGCACATGAAGCTGAGGTGGATCCACACAGGTCAACTAAAGAATTGGTCCGGTCAACTTGGGGCCCAATGGGGGGTGCACAAAGTGGCAAGGCATCACAAGGCAAGAGCTTTGTGCCAGGTGAATGTCAAGTATGGGAGTGTCCCTTAGTGAAGTGAGATACTTGGTTCTCTCACGAGAGTCCTCTTGCAGTTCAGCCATGTGACCGAGCTATGGCAGCTTTGGTTGACAAGGCCATGAACATTTATGGAAGTCCACAACAATCTAGCCATATATTCATCTAGGGTTAGATGAGTGTCTCACCTTTGATGTGAGTAAAGTGAGTTGGAATCTAATGTGGGCATATATTTGGGCATGTGCAGGTAGGTTAAATTAGGAACTACCCTTGGTTCCTAAGTGGAGCTTGGAGGAAAAGGATGCTTCATTTGGTGGCTACTAGGGACACAAGATATATGTGGAGGGTTGGTTTGTTACAAAGCTACCCAGTGTGGTTAATACGGGACACTAATACAATGCAAAAGCTTTCCCAGGCCACACACCATCCATCCTGTGTGGTGCACTGGTGAGTGGTTCACTTTGGCAGGGAGATGGGTGAAGGCTATGGACATGCATCAGAATGGAACCTGGAAAAGGAAAAAACCAAAGCCAGGGGATCAAAAGTCAAAACCCGGACCAGTTCAGGAACAAGGCTGTAAGGCTGAATCCACATGTATGTATGTATGTACACACATGCTTTTCAATCTCACAATATGAACACAACTGGACCAAATTTTCACTGTCTGTAACTTAAAGCTTGAAAGTCCTTATGGGGTCAGGGACAAACTATGAGACAATTTCAATTCCATACAAGAATCATAAGTCTTAAAGGGCCCCTCCAAACAGGACCAGCCTATCGTGACCCAACCAGCATTTGTTTCTTCCTTGGAAGAGATACGGTATTACCACATTTCATAATTCATTATTGTCTCTGTTTGTGAACATATCAGTGAACCAGGCTGTTGAGGGCGGCAGCATTTCCGATGCTAAGAAATTGTCCACCCTCAAACAGAGTGATAAAGTTTGAAAGTTGTAGCGCAAATGTGATTTATCCATGAACTGACATTTTTACTTGCTTCATCTTCCTTTGTATTATTCCATTGTGATCCAGTTTGGGCCCCTTGCATTGTATCATAAACTCCTCCTGTGACTTTACAGTTCAGAACTGCTACTACATCTATGGCATCACTTCTATTATGATGCTGAAAATGTGGCACTTATTGAGCTTTTGAATATAAATATACATAAGTGCGAATAGTGTTGCTGTCAACAAAATGAAAATAAGAGGTGCTCCCTTCATCTTCAATGCTTATTGCTTCCAATGGCCATGTAAAGAGCTTTCAAAATACTCTTTTAAAACCCATCAAAGCATGGCATTGTTGCAACCGACTCATGTCCCTGTTAGGTTCATTCTATTGCACTCCATCCTCAGAAAGAAACCCTTGCAAAATGTGATATAGAATATGATGATATTTTGTGACCCAAATTTTGGAATTATTAACTTGGAGGTGAGGTGAGATTTTGATTTGGCAAAATGAAAATAATTAAAATTTGGGGTCACCTCAAATTTTGTTTCCCAAATTCCCTGTTTGATGGACTCGATATGATATTTGCACTCACTCTCTTGGGACAATTGGCTTGGGGGTGCACAACCTATGAGTATTCTTGTCAAGCTGACAAATAAGATAATTGACTTAAGCATTTATCTTATTTTGTTCATTCTCAGGGCCTACTATTAGCACTTGGATGACTAAGTTTCACTGTGTTGGACATAGACCTAGCTATCTGATGTGTTTGGATTATTATTCAAGAGAGGTTTCCTTGACACCCATCCAATAACACTATAGAATGCTATTGTGTTAATATTCAATAATACTGAATTTAATTATTATTGTGTAATAATAATAATATTATTATTATTAAGTGAAGACAAAGGAAGATTCACAATAGCAATGAGACTCCAAAGCATGTTTGGAACAGCTATTCCTGGCGTGTTACTGTCTTATTATCCCAACAACTATCTAAGACATTATCACCACTATGCAGAGCTGATCTACAATACAACTCAGAGGGGTAACACAGTGCACACCATCAGCCAGAGAGTGAACCAGCACCCACCAGAGCACTACCTATGCAGGATGGATGCTGTGGGACAGGAAAACACATCTTCAGTGTATTCCTGTTCCATAGCTAACCACCATGCTAACCATTCACATGTGTCTATGTCCCCTTGTAGTCACCAAGTGCCTTACCTACTTACCCACATACATTCCTTACCTACTTTACCTATGTGGGACTTCCACACTTACATATAGATATATTCACCAGTTTTGTACTGGTATATAGGTGCAACCTGGGTATATAGCAGTGTTGGGTGGGTATTTGATTTTAGAACCCTAACTGTGTCCAGGCGTTAGGAATGTTTTTTGGAAAGAACTTCCCGGGTCCAAGTATTTGCATTTCCAAGTATTAAGGAATCGCTTGGGTCTGGGTTTTAGAAACCCATTGGTGGGTGGGTATGAAACAAGGGCAGGTGTTTGGTTACATGATTTTCTAGTCAAGTTCTCTTGCAGAAACCTAGTCTTGTATATTCTTGTTACTTGACCATGTTCTTTGACAAATCCCCTTTTGAAAACCAAGTCCAGATCTTTGATAAATATGAAGCCCAGAATACTTGTATTTTTGAAGCAAAGAATACACAACACACATTTACAACATACCCAGGCCTTGGAAAAATAAACAGACTGGGTCTTTCCATTTTTGTGCCAAAGAACACATTTACAAGGTTCATGGATTTGTCATTTGGAAGTTCTTCCAATATTATTTACAACTAATCAACT
>Ga0116228_10000635_pt1 | contig 27177 bp, 24 predicted proteins | sample S1TSphfallax_2_FD_89694 | JGI IMG/M metagenome (GOLD analysis project Ga0116228, IMG submission 89694) | Host-associated microbial communities from peat moss isolated from Minnesota, USA - S1T2_Fc - Sphagnum fallax MG | ecosystem: Host-associated > Plants > Peat moss > Unclassified | place... | reverse complement strand
AATTAAAGGTGTTGAAAAAAGATTATGTAGCAAATGCTCATGAGCTTTACCCATCAACCTCAATGGTAACAATGATTAAGCCTTTCATTAGTTGATGATGAACAAAAAGATTTATGTTTCCAACTATCTAGGTAAAACTACAAACATGAATCTATTTATAATTATGCAAATTTTGTAGGCAACTTGACTTTGCACAATTTGGTTTTTCATATTTAGTCATCATCACGACCTTAGCCTTGGGTTCATAACCAAGGCAAGGGGCATGGAAAGGTGCGGGCTGGGAATGCAACCCGAAAATGTGAGGAAATGAACCCACATGGGCTCTCACTTTGGGAGTTGGAATCCCAATGGACTCCCAAATCTTTAAAAAGCAATTTGAAAAACCAAAACTCATTAGATTGAAAGGTTCCTTATACAATTGAAAAGATCTTGAAATGTAAATGTCTAAAATGGGTTTACATGATCCATTTGAATATTTACAATATAAGTTATGGCCAAAAGAAGGGATGAGAATCAAAGTGTCAGTATGACTCTCGACCACTAAAAGTTTAAAATTGCCTTGTAATACTTGTGTGAAAAGGTCATACCACATATCATTGGAAAACTCTTAATGAGAGTTACAATTTTGCTTGAGACTTCACCGTAATCGAAGGTCTATACAAGAAGTTATAAGTGTCAAAAGTGGTAGGAGTCTTAATTTTGGGAATTTCAGTATTCCCCATTTAGGAGTCCCGGGAAAAATGACATTTGGGTGTAACCCCCATGGCCAATCACAAAGAATACTATAAATGGGAAAGTGGTGGCTTCCCTCAAGTTTGGGTTATGGTGAGTCTTTTGTCCCTTTTATGCCCATGGTTCATCCATGTACCAAAAGTGTTTCAATTATGCATTAACCAACTTGTTATTTAGTTTGTGCAAATCGATATGAATAATTGACCTTTTTATCACTCTTCCTAGTCCCCATCCTAGAGCTCCAACATGCCCCTCTACCCTTGAAATATTGCAAATGAGGGAACGTACCTTAATTATTTTTTCCATTGTTTTCACTTTCAGATTTGCATTTGAGTTAATCAAAGAATTTGGGGGTGCATTAATCATACATATACTCTTGATGAAATGCTAAGCCTTTTTTTTAATGTTGTAAGTTGTAGGATCTTATGATAAATAAACAAGTAAAAAGATTGACTTCTCATCAGCTAATGATGAGCAAAAAGAATTTTGTGAGCAAATGTTCATGTAAGAATAATCTACACAAATCCAATTACAAATTTGCAAACTTGGTATGCACCTTGATTTTGCACTTGGTTTTTTTAGAATGAAACATGCATTTGCTATTCATGAAATGTTGAACCTTTCTTTGATGTTTATAGTATGCAACATCTTACGAGAAGAAGCAAACAAAAAAATTTGAACACCAAAGAAAGGAAAGTTTGAGCCTTTAAACATATGGATTAAAACCAAAAAAGGCTATGGAGTTTTCAAGATCTCCTTCAAGACATAAATTGCTTTTCCATCTTTCTAAATTATAAACTTATATTCATCATTATTATTTCTGAGCGAGTGTGTAAGATGTGTAATAAGTTCAAATCATTATAAATATGTACTTTAAAGATGGTTTGTTTGATTATGTACCCAATTTGTTGAAGTAAATTTGTTTAGCATTGACTCTATAAGAATGTGTTCTTTAGTCTTTGTATTGTCACCAATAAACATGTGTTGAGGTGATTTGAACTTTTAAGACATTTACGTTTCAAGCTAATGCATCTAATGAAATTATTGTGCATTTACAGGTCAATCTATGAGCATTGGGCCACTAAATGCATCTCCATACTTTTGGAATAACAACAGGGCCACAAAGTGTCATCTAGTAATCTCCAAGTTCTTCTATAATTGCCCAGACAATGCATTCCAAGTGTGTCATGTGGCGCCTTTATTGTAACACCTATGTCAAGTTATGGAGTAATATTGCAGTTTCTTCACTTGTCTATTTGCACTATTGTCTTTCAACAAAGTTTAATTATAGGTTATCTTATTAGGATGGTCCCCAAAAAATTTAGAAATTGTCATTCTTGTTCATATAATTGTTAACACTAGAAGAAAAACAAGTATTTTCAATTGATCTTTATGATTAAATTTTAGTCACAAGTGAGATTTGTAACTAAAATCTCCTTACTTGCTTGAGATAAGTCGCTTGTGATAAATTAGTCGTAAATGACAAAGTGTATTGGATGAAAAAAAAACCCAACAAATGTAAATTCATCCTTTGATTCCATTGTATGTGTATTGTCACATGTGACTAAAATGCAACTATTTTGGTCATAATTGAAGGCAAATGATTGTGTTGCCACATGTCCCAATATTTGATTGTTTATATTGTTATTATTATGAAATAATCTAGGATATTCAATTCAAATGTTTGGATGATTTTATATTATGACATGTGGCCCAATTTAAATATGCCATGTGGCACTTTCAATGAATTTAATAACAAATATTAATATTAAATTGGTAAGTACATAAGTAGGTGTTACAAACTTAGGCTACATACCTACCTACTTACATGGGTAAAAAGGTAGATAGGTAAGTTTTACCTTGGGCTAAATACGTATTCATTTAGATCAAAATATGATTTTTGACTTTAAATAACAAATTTCAGAATTGAAATGTCAATTTTGAGATTCAAATAAAAATATCCAAAATTGAAGTGACCATTTTTTGACTCAATTAATAATTTTCAGAATTGAAGTATTAATTTGGAGAATCCAAAATAATAATTTGGAATTGAAATTTTATGGTTCAACTCAAATGATTATTTAAATTTTAAATGTAAAATAGATTAAATATAAATTCTCATATTCAGTTAAAATATTCAAAAATAAAATTTCTATTTTTATAATCAATTAAAAAAATTTGAATTGAAATTCTAATTTTTGAATTCGAAAATAATAATTTAGAATTCAAATATCAAGTTTTAGATCAAATAAGCTTTTGGAAGTTAAATAGAAATTTTCATATTCAAATAAATAATTTTTAATTTAACTAATGTTTTAAACAATTGAAATAACAATTTTCAAATTCAAATATCAAGTTTCAAATTCAAATAATGTTTTTAAAAGAATTAAAATAGCAGAGTTCACAATTGAAATACAATTTTTCAGATCAAATGTTTTTTTAAAATTTTAAATTTTAAATTCAGAATTGAGATATGAATTATGAGATTAATTTTTATTATTAAATTCATATAATAAAATAATAGTTCCAATAACTATTTTTAGAATCAAAATATTAAATTTGAAATTCAAATAAAAATCATAACTAGAATTATAATTTTAGATTTAAACATATTTTCTTAATACAATTAAAAAAATTAAGAATTTGTATATATAATTTTAGTACATACATAAAAGTACACCCTTATGTCGTAGTAGAATACCTTTTGGGATGCAACTAAATTGGTGACTATTACAACTAATGGGACATATCACCTATTATTGGATGAAAATAAACCTAAAATCCATCTAGCCAATAGGATGAAGTTTCCAATAGTTGCATTATAGTTGTGAAAATGACCAAAATAGTTGAAATTTTGTCTTGAAGTTGCAAATATTCCCATGTTTAATCATAAACGACTACAAGTAGCATGTAATTAGCAAACAAAGTGGTTACATTTTGGCTGTAAAGATCTTCTTCTTCTTCTTCTTCTTGCAAGGAATAATTCAAGATTGCATGCTAAAGATGTACAAGCTGATGTTATGGCAAGAATAACATTGGTTGATCAATTAGGCCATGGTCCTATCAAAGTTACATACCACTTTTCATACTTCAATGTCTAATTGACCCTGTTTTCATGGGTAACACTAGAATTTTTAAAAGGCGATCTAGACAATCTAGGGATGGTCCTCTAGGTAGAGTAGTTACCTTTAGAGAAAGGGTTGTGGAGAGAACTCAACTACTTCAAAAGTGATAGTGTCTCTCACAAGAATAGTGCGAAAGAATAACATTAAACACATTATTACAACAATCAAATGACACAAAACCTTATAGAGTCTTTTCAAACTCTACCAAGAAGAGCCATTAGAAGGGTTGCATAGTGCATCGTTGAACAAACAATTTCTGACCAACTTGTTTTATTCCTTGGGCCGATTGCTAGAAAGGCAGTAATATAAAGGGTGCTCTCAAATTCAATTGTTTTTTCTACTGCTCCAAAGCATTTCAACTTTTCAAAGCAGGGTACTGTCAAATAAAAACTACTTTTGAGTTTAGTTCAATCTTTGACTAAGGTGAAAACATCCAATAGTGCAGCAAAGTTAGCAACTAAGCATGCCATTTTAACAATTGTAATGAGTTCAATTCAAATATTTCTTTGAAGCAAAAAGCTCATTTACTAAATGTGCATCTTAGAAATGTATCTCAAGCTATCAAGCGCCAAGAGTTGTTGATCACTTGGGGATTTTCTTTAGACTTTATCATTATGCAAAACAAGGGCATTTTCTATCTCTCTTGTAATAAGGGCTACTGTCATGGTGGTCTTCTGAAACATGAGTGAGTCCAAATCATAAGGAGGTGGCCAAAAAAAAACACGCATATGACACCAAACCCACTGAATATTTGTTGGAAACATAGGTAATATTCATTATGTACATTATGTACCATTGTTGTGCTTATGCAATTATGACTATGCCTTTCAATTTTTTGCATATATAATTGGCACTTGTGGATGCTGCATTAAAAGGATGTGTGTCCCTTTGTAGTATGTCATGCATATGCACATTGTGTATGTTCTTTGTTACATTAGTAGTGAGTTTTTTGCACACTTGTAGACTATTTGAAACCCCTAGCTTCAACTCAACAAAGCCTTGTTGATGTACATATGGGGTTTCCATGCACAAATGTTGTGTTTGTAGTTAGTGATAATGAGTTGCATGGACATGTATTGACTTCAATTGGACATCTCTTTGTTCATAGTGAGTAGTCATGAACTCTAGGGACATGTGTGGACCTTTAGTGGATTTTTGTGTGCTCATAGTGAGTAATTGTGATTTTTATGCACATATGTGGGCATTTGCTCGCTTCTAGTGAATAAACATGAACTATGGGGACTTGTATTTAACTCTTGTGGACATTTTGGGTTCATTTTGACTAGTTAATTAGGAGTTACATGGACATATCTAAACTTTCTTTGGACATTTCTAGACTTGCAATGAATATCCATGGTATGTAAATATTAACATTGGATTTCAATTGACTATAATGGACAGTTGTTGTGATAATAGTGAATAATGATGTATTACATGGGTGTCCACTTGGATTCTATCAATCTACCAATGATTAAATGTACAAATGAAATCTATGCCTAGTTACAATATATAGGAGTTAATGATTTTTTGGTAGTTTCTATTGATTATCCAGAGACTTCAAGTTACACACTTAATGCGCATTATATTACAATGTATATATCTATTAATTAAAAGTTCAATGTTAAGTTTATTAGGACATAGTGACCCTTTCCTATGTTAATTTTAATTATTTTATTGGTATGTATGTAGATGGATATTTTTTTTGCCTTTCCAAAAAGCACACCCTGAGTTAATTGTTGGCAAATAATCATTTGATTCTTTATGTCCCTTTTGGGTCAAAACTATGACATAATGGAATGTCTATTGTTGTATTCACCATGTTGAGATGGAAGAATTGAGAGGGGTTCAACTACATGTGGAAAATTTCAGGTTTGCATTCAAATATTAAATGTTTTTGTGAAGAGGTCTATCATCCTATTGATGGCTACAACTAGGGTTGCATTGGTTCACATGGGACCTTTTCAAGCTTGAAAACAACGTGGGAGTCTATTACTTGTCCCCAAGATCAATTTTTAGAGTGGCATAGAAGAAAATGCCTCATGGGGGATTGTGATCTTTGTTGCATAGACAATATGGGCATATGTCCTATTGAGGAGGATGGTTCATCAACAACCTTAGTCAAATGGAAGCATTTTTTTATGGGCCAAATTATTACCAAAAGAGGGGAGCAAAAAAAATACTACAACTTATTTACAAGTCTACTATTTTTATGAGCTTATAGCTTACATGAATCCCAAACTACAATTTTTTGCATGCCACAATTTTGTTGCAAGATGGCAAGACAAGATGTTCAAATCTTGTTTGGAAAATTTCCCAATTGACACACTTGTTTCAATAGTTGATTTTGCATAATACCACACATTTGAAATCCAAAATGAAATGCAATCCATGCATTGGCATAGTTACCAAGTCACCATTCTTGTCCACATTTCATGGATGAGGAACCCACACCCCAATCCTCATGATGAAACCACAAAAACCTTAATGAGGTTTCTTTTTACATTTCAGATGATAAAAGATATGATAGTTATTTTGTGCAACATTGTTTGCTCTTACACTGGGGCAATATTGTGGCAAGTGGCTTTAAGCCAACTCAACATTGGATATGGTCACATGGTTGCAATTCCCAATTCAAAAGTAGGGTCCCTTGGTATTTTGTCAATTGGCACTCTCATATTATAGGTGGGTGCAGGTGTGTATGGAACTTTTTTGGCTCTGGCCATGGAAAAGGCATGCATGATGGAGTTGGTGTAGTGTTGAAACATTTCAATGGAAAAGCTCAATTAGATGTGCAAGGTCCTGAGTTGAAAAATGTAGAGTAGGTTGTCTCGTTGCTGAGAACAAAAATAAATGGACAACTAGAAAATTCATATTCGGGTGCTTCAACAAGGTTTATCACTTGCACTTTCTTTCATGTGAAACTTGATGATATCGATGGGCAATGAAATATACTATTGAAACTATCAAAGGTACTAGGGATTCCCATTCAACCAGATCTATAGGTGCCATGGATGTGAACAAGCTAATGAAGAAAAGCTTGTCCTATTTTTGTTGCTTATGTGTGGATGGTAATTTTCTTCAAGATCCTTGATAAGTTTTGGGAAAACATGAGTTCACAGTACAATTCTAGTAACATTCTTGATGTTGAACAACTTGTTTCACATGTACTTTGGACGATTTAAAGTGATGGGTTGTGAATTGACAATTTTGAAATGAAAGCAGCACACTGGACAGCCAACAACAGGAGGTTAAAGAGAGAGACGATTACTGAGTTCATGAAGCACTTGAGATCTGATCTCACATTTAATTTCTGTTTCACAAATGTCTAGGCTCTTTTGTTTAGCCTTGTCTGTATAACAATCTATGTTTATTTTTTATGAATTCCAGATGAAACCCCTGAGAGTGCTAAGGGAGGAGTAGTGGAGTTGAAAACTGGTACTACAGTTTCATTGATTCCTATCACAAGACAGAGAAAGATTTCAATGATCTGGAAATCCCCCAGGACAGTCCAGTCTAGCAGCTGGATCGCGTTGATACATAGCTGCTTTCAAAATCCAGGAGAATTCCCGTTGATTGCGAGGTCTAGTTATCAAGATTGCTGCATCTCAAATAGCTTGTAAGTTGTGTTTGAGGAGACTTCACCTAATCGGTAGGCAAGGTTTGACAGTTGAAGGTTATGGGATTCCAGAGAGCTGGAAGGAGGAATTTGCGGCCATGGATTCCATAAGCATTGAAGCTTGAACCTGCATTGTCGAACAAAAGCCTTCCGGGGTACCCAGGATAAGACCCCGGCCCAAACAAGCCTTCACAAGCAGTAGCTGCTTCTAGAGGCAAGCTCGCATCTCCCTGGTAGTACGCATTGTCGAAAGGATTCGTAGCAGCGCCGGCGAGCATGGCCGCTATGTTGATGATCATGCCATCCAGTCCCACGTCTCCATTTGGCGGCAGCAAAGGAATCTGCACAGGGCCAGCAGGAGGCTTTGGCGATGCGAAAGGCCAGGCACATTGTCCCGGGCACTGGAGCCCGGAATTGCCAACCCAGGCGTAAGGGAGAATAACTTCTTGGCCAGACGTCCACACCCCAAGTGACGAATGTGATCCGCAAGACGAGTCACAGAAGCTTTCCACCTCCACATCGTCAGCTGTGAGAATTAAGTATATGGCATTGGCGTCGGCGGGGAAGGTTTCCAAGGATGTGACCACCAGTGTCTCGATGTCAGCAGTCTTGAGATTCTTGCCCAGAGACGTTCGCCGATTAACAACTTGTCCGGAAACTTTTAACGAAGGTGACACAGCCTTCCCCTCCACATCCTTGTAAGCGGCAGTCGGCTTCCACCAGCTGCTCACAGATGGCGACGATATAACTTTGAGAATTTTCTTGGAAGGTTTGAAAGATGCAAGGAAGTCCATAATTGTGGACTTCTGCGCTTTTGAGAATCTACCATACCAGGTAATGTAGATGGAGATTTGGTTACCAGCGAGGACTTGCCCGTTGTGGTAAGGAAGAATTAATGGCGGTGCCTGCACCAGAAACTGAGGCTTTCGACCCGCAACCGCTCTTCGGACTGCGTGCATCGTCATCTGGTTGCCGCCAAGTTCCTCTAGGAATTCCCATCTGCTTCGTATCACATGAGCGCCGAAGGCCTGTACTGTTTGCATGGCAAGAAACGCGGACACTAGAAGTGTCAAATACATCGGACCAAATGCAAAACTGCGGCTCCGATACGTCTTCATATTGGAGACCTTTTGTAAAGTAAGCTGCAGAGATCTACTCTAGAGGAGAATATTCGACAGTCTTGATGTACTTAGATGAGAGTAATAAGAGTATGCAACGACCTTTGAAAGTTAGCAGCAGTTTAGATCGCAACAGTCTGGTAGAAAATCGAACATGATAAATTGAATTGAATCACGATCCCACACGCCAGCCTGAAAGATTGATAGACGACGGACTTGACTCGATTCTGCTTCAAAAAAACAGTCTCTGAAGATCTATCACGTGCAGGTACTTCCATGCACACGTACCGATCCACCAGCTACTATGATATCAACCTTCAAATTCCGAGGAGGAGACAATGGACAAGTACGTCGATGCCTCTGCTACAACCACATGCGGCTCAAGTTTAGTGTGTCAGGAGTTGTGAATTGGAGAGACAGAGAAATCGAGACTGTAGAGACACAGAAAGAGAGATGCCATTATGCAGATGAGCACCGTTGAACTTATCAATAGCCAGGTTGCCTCTGCCGGGAACTGATAAAACTCACAAGAACAAAGAGAGATGATGCACTGCAGTGCAATGAAAAGCTTGATTCATCCTCAAGCTCTGGTATCGTGATTTACAGATCTACATAAGGCAGCAATCATGACACATCAGAATCCACAAGCTTCTTTCTAGTCCCGAAAAACGTTCACTGCTGCGAATGCGGTGAGTCCGCCCTCATGACTTATTGAAAAGTCTCTTTAGAAAGAAAAAGAGAAGAGCTTCAATGAATTACAACGATACTGATATTCAGAGAGTGCAATTCTAATCGCAAATGCATGTGCAATGTGGAACTTACAGAAACAAGCATCTGTGTTCTATCATAAGAATGGGCATCACGGTGTCCATATTATCAGCAACAACTCTGTAGATACGAAGTTACGAGCCGTCCTGCACCGCTCAAGAAAAAGAAAATCGTTGGACGTTTCAAAGATCGAACTGCAAACGGAAAAAACTGGACTCGTAGCAACAGCAAATGAAGAGACTAATTAATACAGGTACTTGTGGATTTGCAACTCCAGAAAAAAAGAGAACGTCAAATCATCAACCTTAATGTCAAAAAAGACTGCAAGCTAAACTACATTACACATCATACAGGCCCAGCCAGGCAACAAGAAACCCTAAAAGGTCTGAGAAAACGCGCTAAAAGATGGGAGAAGAAGAAGTCGGAGAAGACGCGCAGGGGTCCTCGTCGTCAAGGAAGAAAACAAAATTAAAGTTCTAGTTCTACTAGGTCCACCTTGCACATAAGAAAAAATTGACAAAAGTCAAGAGTAAAGAGGAGTTGCAGAAAACTGTGTAACTGCAGGAAAAAAAACTTGTGAACACGAGACTATTGAATTGCTACAGCTACATGATGAGAATGAGATTTATATAGAGGTGGCAGGTCACAGCAGACCTGTGACAAAGGCAACGGAAGAAATCGTGAATAATGCCAAGAGAAGGAGGCAGAGAAGGAGGGGAGGGAGAGGAGGGGTGCAAGACGGGAGGGGGTGGGACGGGCGGGCAGGCAAAGAGGCAGCAGCGGTGGCATGAGCTGGCTGCCAGGGAAGCAACAGCAGGCAGGTTGTCCAACTGCCCGAGTTTCTGTCATGGTTCCGCGCCTCCTCCTCAGTGTTTTCTTTTTCTTAATTCAATTTTTTCATATCGAAATTTTGGCGAAATTTGACAAAAAAAATTAGTCGAATTTGCACTATGGAAAAACAAAATTCCAAAATTTTCTCCAAAAATAGCCAAAATTTCGCCAGAAAAAGAACCCCTGCTACTCCTCTTCCTCCACCGTTTCGCAACACCAGTCTTTAAGTAATTGCTGGCGTCCACTTGCATTCATCATTGCCACTTCTATGGGTCTCATCACCATTATGAGCAAAACATTTTAACTGGGTACCCTCCACCTAATGTACTTTTAGAACGGGAGGTACCAACTAATGTACCTAGAGATGGGTCGCATTCTGTGTGCACCCTAACCCTAGTAAGCCTATTAAGGCCACACCCGCAATTTAAGTACTCCTAGAGAATTTCCTAGAGTTGTATTTGGAAGGCACCTTACTATCCTTGAATTGTGAATAGGTGTCCCTCCTAGAAAAGAGGAGGATCTTACACCTCATTATAGGCATAAGGTCCAGATGTTATTGTTTCTTTTTGATAACCGGCTGGGTATATTATTTTTAATTTTTAATTTTTGGATGACATTAAATATCAATATTTAAAATATAAAAATTTCGGTCCTTCAGTAATCAATTTTAGTGTAAAAAAATTAGGTATGCCCACAGCTATCAAATTTACTCAGTTATTTTTTGAGTAATAACCAACAGTTATGCCTAAGAATTGGTTCTCAAATAGGTACCTGTCTTGAGAATCATGGGTTCTACCGCCTAGGTAGCGTGAGGATTTCCCTTTGATTTTTCTCCCCCCTGTTTTTCTGTTTTCTATCATAACTATGTTTACAGTTTTAGGATTATTGGGAACACATATTACCATGTTAAGGGCAAGAAAAAACCATGATAACATCAATAAAAAATACTACTTTAAGCTATAACCATACAAATAACTCAATAAAAATGGCTACAACCGTCATATGTTAATCCACACAATCAATTGGTAGAACTTTTAATATGAATGAAACATAGATGGATTGCGTGACTTGAGTTCGCAAAAACCCAAACATTTGCTTATTCTGAGCCCAATCCCTTTTGAACCATTGGTGGTTGTTGGTTTTGCTTTGGGCAATTAGAGGTTCCCATTTACATATAAATCACTTTCTTTTTATAAGGAATTCAGTTTTGCAGTCAAAATGGCCGTCATTGATAGCATCATTAAGAATCTTTTTTTTTTTTGACTAAGTGACATATCAAACTTACATCCATGATGATTATAGTAACAATTACCATGATGAAAAAAACCCATTAGGAAAGCATTGATATTTGCATACCACATAGAGGGCTGGGTGAAACAACACCCACACTTGAGCCATGATAGAAATCCTAAAATACTTGCTTCTTAACATCATAAATATCCCAAATGCTACCATCATCATTGTAAATGCGGCCTATTACTGTCCATATCAAGAGTACTGGTTCACCCTCAACCCACATACATCCTGCAATTTTATTTTTTCTCAAACATCAACCTAATTTCATTTCACTGGATCCCTCCACCCACCAGCCTGAAGTCACAAAAGATGGGGTTTTCCACAGGGTGGGTATGAGTGTGGGTGCTGGTTTTGAGGATGTTACAGATCAATGTTGAAAATTTTCAAAAAAAATTTCAGTTCATATTTCATCCAGCTTAAATTCATTCAAAATTTTAGAACTTTTCTTCTAAGTGTTCATCCATCTCAATAAACTTTCCAAAGGAGATTTGCAACCAACTTTTGGGTCACTAAGCCAATTTTTGTTAAGAAATATTAATTTTTCAAGTTTTTAATTTGTAAGTGAAATCTCCTAAGGTTGGTGAGTATGTCAATTAAAGAAGAAAAATATTTTAGTCTTTATATGCGATTCAAAACTTCCCAATATTTGCCAAGCAAGAAAATCAATAGTGAGAAAATTGAATTCATGTTTTTGCCACCATTGGAAAGGACATTTAATCTCCTTTTTGTTTGAAATCTCAAAAAATGAGTAACTTTCTATTAACCAATTTTGTGACCAATTCACTAATGCCAATAGTTGTTTAAAAACAATTTAGGCTATATTCTTCATCAATTTTCTAGTTTGAGGATCCAATTTCACAATTTGTCACAAAATGTAAGTGATAATAACATTTCAACAACATAAAATGTAAGGATTTTTTGTCATACATTTTAACAATTGAAATGTTTTATTCACAACGAACAAATGAAAAGACCAAATGAAATTTTTAAAATCATAAATCTAACATCAAGGAAAGCATGTTGTGAATTTTTATTTTTTTCATATTTTCTCACAAATGAAAGGAAAAAGTCAAACACATCACATACCTTCTTTTTAATGTTAAAAGCAAGCAACAATAAATAACAACACCAAACTCTTCATCCACGACCTAGTCTATGTTTAGTGCAATTCTAATTTTTCTTAAAAATTTAGAACTTATTGTGATGGCAAAGTTTAAAGCATCACTTACAAAACCAATGACTTAATTTGGACTTGTTTTGAATGCAAATATTAATAACTAAAAACAAGTAAGCAAGAATTGTTTCGAGAATATGTCAAGTGAAAGAATTGGCCATAAACATGAACAATACTTTGGGAAATATACATAAAACAATAGCCTTTTAAAATATTGATTTTTGAAAAATTACCTTGTTTTTACAAAAATATTTAACTTTTTTAGACAAATTCCAAAATCAATACAACCCTTATTCCACTCCTATCTACTTTGTTAAAAAAAAATTGGCCATGTTATGCATTTTGTAGATCAAACTTGGCAAATTTAATGCAAACATATTTAAAGTTTTTAAAACTTTTTATTTTATTGTTTCATATTGGCATGCTTTGAAAAATGCATGGCCAAAACAAGTGTCTTGGAAACTTTCCTCCAAACCAACAAGTTCACAATTCATCACAAATTTTTAGTGTTAATGTCATCATATTCAAATTTGCACCTTCATCTTTCATGTATGCAATAATATTTTTGTAAAAAACCATATTCATCCAACTATTCAATTAAGTTTCTTGCCAAGGCTACTTCAAATAACCTTGTTGTGATATATTTCAATTGTTAATCCATACCCAAAAAACTAATCACCAAGGCAAAAACATGATGTGCTCCCATTGACATCCACGAATGAAAACTTGTAAAATAACATTTTTTCAATTTTGGCAAGATGTATTCTCATTACTACAAATCATAGCTTTGCAAAAAGTTCAACTTGACTAAGGTGTCCACATTGACCAAAAGGATGTTTGTTTTGACTAAAGGTATGGGCATGAAAAACATATGGTTTTTCTAGTTGGTTATTTTGACTAAAATGACCATTTTGATGAAGTGTTAAGTTGTACATCTAATTAAAAAGGTCAATCTTAAAAAATGGTCCATCAAGATGCCCATGGCTTAGTCAAATCAACCATACTGAATGACCATGTTTAGTCAAATTGGTCATATTAATTTGGTTAACTATTTAGCTTATTTACTATGCCTATTTAGTTACCTACCTACCTATGTCTTACGCATGGCATGCACCTACCTAGCATCTACATATTTACTTACCTACTACATACCTTCCTATTTATCTACCTACATATTTATATATACCTACTTACCTACCTACATATTTACTTACATACCTACCTATATTTTACATAATCAAAGATGTACATTTAAAAACATAGGTAGGTAGGCATGTGTACCTACTTGTTTATCTAGTTATGTACCTACTTATTTAATTATTGAAACTCAAGGAAACATGTTAAATGCATTTGGTGTCATATTGTTTTACAAAGTGGTGTGGTGGTTTGATGGTCAAGATATTGGTTAGGAGCAAAGGAGACCAAGGTTCAATCCTCCTTAGCAACATATAATATGTGGAGTATGTATATTTGTATATATACCTTGTATATGTGTGTAAATGCATAATACCTAGGTGGGTTGTGGATAGGTAGGTAAGAAGTCATGGTGAGTAGGTAGGTCATGGGTGGGTAGGTAGGTATTCATTATTTATTTATTTATTTTCATTTATTATTAAAAATATGGGTTATTTTTTAATTAATTTTTTTGGTTGCCAAATATTTTGGTTTAATTTGACCAGTCAAAAAGGCCATTTTATGGTCAATAAAAAAAACAATCAATCAAGTTGGATGTGACCAAATCAACTTGATTAATATGACCAAGTGGTCAAATGTGACGAAATGTCAAAATAAATGGTTTTTGGTATAGTTTTCCAGTCAAATATATTATATAATACCATGTTTTCTAGTAATGTCTTATTTTGTCTTTTCCACCAAAGTAGGTAAAACCTCTTGTGAAAACATTTTTAAAAATGGAAACACAACTCTTGGACATAAATGCATAACAAAATGTTTCAACCATGTATTTTTCACATATTGAACAGGTATTTGATTTTTAAGAATCAAAAGGCCGTGGTTTTGAAATTTTTTTTTGTTGGAGAACACCTTTTTAAAAAAGGTCCTTTCTTTACACCCAAAAATTTCAACATTTTAAAGTTAAACACATTAGGGTTTTTTTTGTAGGTTTTATTTCTAGTACAACATTTATTAGATTATTGATTTCTTTCTCAAATTCATGATATGCATTCACATGTTTTTCCAATACTATTATTCCATTTTTTTTAATAATATGATATTATTCCTTTCCTTTCTTTTGTTGTAGGTTAAAAATGATAAGACTAATGTGACTATATATATAATGCATAATTTGAATTTTCCTTTCATCAACTATGTTATTGTCATTTAGAACATAAAAAAACCACCACAATGTATTTTTGTCATTACAAAAATATATTTCTCTTTACCCATGCAACTTTTCCAAATTTTTATTTATTTTTCCCTTCACCATTATAAATAATGTTAGATTATGTTTGCAAATTTGCATTTTTTTCAATTGTTCTATTAAAGAATCCTTTTCTGTGGAAACTTTCGTGGGGAAAATATCATAAAATTCATTTTTTAGTTTTGTTTCATTTTCATTTGCCTTATAATTTCCATTTTCCAACAATGGTTTTCACAAGAAATGTAGATTATAAAGAAAAAGCTAAAACAAATTTTTTTGTGAAAATGTATTTGAAATGTGTTTAGGGTTTTATGTTGAAAGGTTTGCTGATTTAAAAATCTTTTCAAAATCTAAGCATTTACAAACATTTACAAGATGAGCTCACTTTTAACCACCATGGAAAAAAGTTTGAAAAACAAAAAAAAACTCCAACTTCGATCCATAAACAAAAATCCTGACAAAAAACAGCAAACAAATAAAAAATTACTGGAAATTTGTAAAAAAAAAGGAAAAAAATATGAATTGTGAAAAACATAAAAATTGAAAAATATAGAAAATTTGAAAACCAAAGAAAATCCTTTCGGAAAAACCCCAATTTTTTTTAATTTGAAAAAAACAAAGTTGAAAAAAACTTAAGTTGAATTGAACTCCAAACTTTGGAACTTGAACTCAAACACTTGCAATAGAGATTGGGAAGGGGGAAATAGTCATATGGACAAGGAAAGTAGGAAATCAAAGGAAGAATGAAACACTAAGCAATGAAGCAAAAAGTAACAAGAAAACACAATATAGTAAAAGAACACTAAAATATGGAGCAACAAAAGAACAACAAAACATAGAATGACCAAAGGTAATGAAGCATAGAACAACATTGAAACAAAGGGCAATGAAACATGAAACAACAAAGGGTAACAAAACATAGAATAATAACAAAACATGGAGCAACAATGAAGCAAAGAGTAGTGAAACATGGAATAATGAAAGACCATAGAAACACAAAACAATGAAAGAGTAATGAAGCATAAAGGTGATGAAGGAGGGAGAAGCAAAGGAAAAGAACAATGAAAAAAAATAAAATGAAGTGATTAAAGCAAAAGGAATGACAAAACAAGGATTGAAAAAAGGAGTGCAAAAAACAAAGTGGGGCCAAGCAAAACTTGTGCTCATTTATATTTTGCTTCAAGTTTTTGTTGAGCACTGACATTGCCTAAAGGTAAAACCTAAACCTAACACCTACCTAAAGCCCAAAACCCTGAAGCCTAAATGCCTAAACCTAAAGCCTAATTGAAAACTAGCCCTTTTTTCCTATACCTTTTCAAGTTTTCATGCCTTCCCTTCTCATATTCTTTCAGGTTCTCATCTATTTATCAATCTACTTACCTACCTATTATCTACAAAAGTTACCTATTTATTTACCTATTATTTACCAAAGTTACATATTTATCTACTTGCCCACCTACCTATTGTCAGAGATGCCAATGCCATGGAATTCATTCATTTGAATGTCCATCCATGTTCCTAACTTTTTATTTAGTTTAAATTCATTTTTAGTTAACTTTTAATTAAGTATTAGTTCACTTTCACTTAACTCATAATTCACTTCTAGTTGATTCTTAGTTCATTTTAGTTTAATCTTAGTTAAATTCTAAGTAAGTTCGAGTTAACTCTTAGTTAACTCCAAATTAGTTTTGAGTTAACTCTTAGTTAACTTTTAGCTAAATCTTAATTAACTCTAAATAACCCCCAATTGACTCCTAATTAAGTTTCAGTTATTTTTTAATTAAGATTTGATTAATTCATAGTTGATTTTTAGTTAAAAAGGTTTTCAAAAATCCTTTTGACTCGATGCACAAATAGAAGCCTCCTTAGAAGCTTCCTTAAACTATGTCCCCAAAGGGCTATAAATAAGAGTAGAACCCTTCATTTTCTTCAGTTTATTCAACATTAGTTTTAGGCGTGATCTTGCACCATAATCTTGTCCTGTTCTTTTCATGTTCATGTTGGCATATGTTAGCATAATAAAAATCCATTTTCAAGTTTGTTTTCCACATTTTGTGTTCTTGTTCTTAATTCTTATGTTTTTATTTTTTAATCACATAATTTTGTTTTCTTCCTTGTTTGAAAATTAGATTTAGACCTTTCCTTTAGCTTTTCTTCTTGTGAATCTCCGTGTCCTTGACAACTACCTATTATCTACCTACTTACCATCTCCTTACTTATGTCCTACCTATTCATTATTTACTTACTATTTACCAAAATTATTTTTTTATCTACTTACATACCTATATATACCTACCTGCCTACTTATATTTTACATAAATAGGTAAGTACATTTTAAAAATAGGTAGGTAAACATGTGTACCCACCTATCTACCTAGTTGGGTACCTACTTATTTAATTATGGAAAAAAAAAAGGTTCAAATGTTGTCATACACATTGACAAAAAAAATCATTGAAGTTCAAGGAAATATATTAATTTCATTTGTTATCATATTGTTTTATAAAGTGGTGTGGTGGTTTGATGGTTAAGACATTGGTGTGTGGTAAAAAAGACCAAGGTTCAATCCCCCCTACAAACATATATTATGTGGAATATGTATATTCGTATATGTACATGTGTGTAAATGTATAATATTTAAGTGAATTGTGGATAGGTAGGTAGGAAGCCATGGTAGGTGTGTGGGTAGGTATTTATTATTTGTTTATTTATTATATTTAGAAATTGAACTATTTTTTAAATAAATCTTTTTTGGTTGCCCAATTTTTTGTGCAATTTCATTAATAAAAAAGACCATATTATGGTTAGTAAAAAAAATCACTAGTGAAGTTGGACACGTTCAAATCAATTTGTTTAGTTTGACTAAGTGGTCAAATTGACCAAATGTCAAAATGATTGGTTTTTGCTTTAGTTTTCCAATCAAATAAACCATGATGTGTTATAATGAACTATTTAATATATTCCACCTTAAGATATGTTAGGTTATTATACCGGCCAAGATTATTTTCAAATATTTTAGGTTATTCCACCATAGGTTATTATAAATGTTGTTGTTGGTTATTTCAAGTTGTTTCACCATAGGGTCCAAGCATGGTAAATTAGACTGCAAATGTACCTTGTGGCATAAATGAAAAGTAACCATCACGTATGTTTTGATATATTGAACTTAAAAAATTATTTGGTTCAAGGATTAATATGAATTTTTTTTCATGTTGTTAAAATTTAAACTAAAGGTTACATGTTTAAAATAGGTTTAAGTAGATTCATGGGAATTCAAACAAAATTCATAGTCTACTTATACCTTTTAAGTAGGTTGAAGGATGAAATATTAAATATTAAATATTTTTGAATCAATGGGGCCCTAAAATGTACTTGTGGCTTTTCATTTTTTTCACATTAAATTTTTTATTTATTTAGCTTGTAAGGTAAAAATAGGTTTGAAAAACATATTTACTAGTCAATTTCAAACCATTGAGCCAATTCTCACCCTAGTGAGAACTAGGTATCAAGTTTTCATATTGCGTATCATTATTGATGATATCCATCAATTTTCATTTTTGAAAATCAAATTGAAACCCATTAAGGTCCTCTCAAAAATTGTGAGAACCCCCCCCCCCCCTCCAACACCTTTGCAAACCACAGGACCTTGTTTTGAGGTGCATAGGCATGAGAATGGTAGCTTGAGTGACAAGCACCCAAAAACAAGGAAGGCAGGGCCTTAACCTTCTCCAGCATAAAACCTGCCTTCATTTTCACAGGATCTGTGGTTCCACCACAGAAGACTTCATCCATTTGGTAAGATCCTGCATGATCATAGCTGAGTTCTTGTGCATGAGAAAGGTCGTCATTACAAAAACTAGGGCAGGCTTTTAGGGGAGGTTGGACGGGGTAGCTAGGAAGTAGTTATTTGGGCCTAGCAAAAACCATTCACTGATGGGTCCAAGTGAACTAACACCCACCAGCACACCAGCCATTGGAAACCTACACTGTGTAAGGTAAGTGTAGGGTGTAATGGAATGCATCAATAAGGGCCCTGTGAGGTGGAATCGAGTGTGGACCCAAATCCAGTAATGCTCACCCCTCACAGCTTTGCACAGTGTAAAAATTGATGATTTAAAAAAATATCATTCTTTTCCCATGATACCCAGTAGAGGTTTATTTGAAGTGCCCAACAATAACAGGCCAATAAAAATCATATGAACAAATCTAACACACGGATCAAACAATACGAATCCAAAAATGTAAAATCAAGGCCATAGTTGTATTGGGAATTACCACATATAACATGTTCAGTCAAACTCTCAAAGTCCTCGACGTTATTTCAGTGACACATCATAAATGTGTGTTGGTTTCAAGGCAACCTGACACTAGTTTCAGTGGGTGCTATGTTCAGAGGCTCGCACTGATTGTGCATCCAAACCCATGCCAGGCCGCCTCAAAACCAACAACACATTTATGACATGTCACTGAAATATTGTTGGGCAACAAAGTGTTCTTGGAATTTCAAGGCGTCAAAAATCACTCGTGAGGGTTGATAGGTAATACCCCTAACAATAATTGAAACCATATATTCACAATAAATCAAGTTCTAGGGGAAAAAAAAACTTTTAATTGAAAAATACATAACAATTTGGTACCAACAATATCAAGCTTAGTACATTCATACAAACAACCTTACCTCACAGATTGTGCCCCCCACCCCCCACATTCAGAAATCAATGCTTTTACAATGTGGTTTTCACTGTGGTACCCTCACAAGTTGGCAACAGATAATAGACCAAACTGTAAATCGAAGGTATTAAACAACTCAATATAGCCAATGTAATTAGAAATGTCCACCTCAAATTGTACATATTTGTGTAATTTGTCATTGATCAATTTGACACGTTTGCAGTTTTCACACATGCAACATTCAAACCGATGCCAAAGATGTCCTTGTTTGGAAAGATCACTCAGGTATATATACAAATTGACTCCACTGTAAAACAGATGGAGCACTTCATTTTGTCTACAACTCATGTTGTTTCTGATGGGTGATACAAGGCAAACACCCAGTTTCTCAGCTAAACAATCAGACATGATAAAATGTTATACAAAAAAGCATACTTTCTCTAACAATCTACATGCGATTCCTACTCATATCTCACATAGCAATTAAGAACTATAATTTTGAGACCATCTGCTAGCAGATTCTTTTGTGCACTTTCTGCAAAATCCTTGCCATTTCCACTTTCTCCTCAGATGTAACTCGTTTTGTGCCTGAGGAGAAGCTGTCCTTTTTTTAACATGCATATTATGACCTAAACCCAATGGCAGGCCTTCCACAGGATGAAGAGTAATATGAAATCTTGTTTAGTTTCATGCCACATTCTTCCTTCCTCTGAGTCTTGAGCAATGTAATTTGCCTGACCACAATTTCTCCACAAAGCACATTGCTTCACATTAAGAAAGCTTAATGCAATTCTGGGGAAGCACAGCACCATTGAAAACAGCACCACAGAATGCAGCATCAGGTGATCTTGAGAACACACATTTTCGGTTGGGAAAGAAAACTCCACTTGTTCATGAGGCTTCACCATCACGTGTCAAATGCACCTCTCAAGACAGTTGATGTCCCAAACAACCATGGAAGCAAACATAGGACCACAATCCCAATCCCAATCATATTACCTTCTCTTGCAGCATTCTTGAAGGTATCCCATGAGATTTCTCTTGCAAACTCACTTGCAGTCCTCACAATCTGATGCTGCCGAGACCTTCCAAAAGATTTGGTAATCAAATAGTCAAAGACAATTGCAGTGATCCAAGTCATAATCATTCTTGGAACCATGAGGGCAAGCAAGAAGACGGCAAAGAATAAGCTGATTAGGGCACCAAGGAGAAGATACGCTTGTGCAACTTGCCAAGGTGGTATGTGCACATCAGTAGTATTGTCAGGAGGTCGCCATCGAAGGATTGGTCGCACTGTCAAGGACATGCACCATAGAAGAGCTCCAAGCACTGCTGCATAGCATGCCAAGCTACTGTATTCCACTAACCTGAGCTGTGTGGAATAATTCAACACAAAACTAGGCTCCTCCTCTGCTTCTTGTTCTAGTTCTTGTTCTTCTGGCACTTCCCTTGTCTCTTCAAAGCTCTCACTGATTTCCCCCACAGCTTCTGAAATCTCTTGAGCATCTGCCATTTCTTCTTGTCCAGAAAAGTCTGCTAGCTACTTGCAAGGACACTGACTTCTTCGCCACCTTGAGCTTCAAACCCTAATCTGCCAATTTGTGAATGCAGAAAGGTTAGAATTAGAGAGAGATTCTGCTTTCTTCTCATCATCGTCAACCCTATTACCCATATCTTGAGATGATGATGATGATGATGACCACGTATGTTGTTGCATCCTTGGAATTGTAGACTCCGCCACACTCCAGCATCCATCCTGACCTGAGATATAAATTGCTCCAAAATAATGGAAAAAGAAACTGACCGAACATCGAAAGAAGAAGAAGAATTCTACAAACTGAGAATTTCACCCTTCTTTTCACAAAAATCACGGAAAAAAGAAGCAAACTCTCCCCAAATTTGGAAACTTTGCTGCCTCAAGAGATACACAGAACAAGCATATGCCAAGAAGCTGTTGTTACCAGTACCAGTCTTGCACACAGAAACGACGAAAGCACAGGTGTGAGTGACAAAAACCTTGATGTTCAACTTTCTGGATCATCATGCAGAGTCTTCGTGCTGTTGCCGTCGTAGCCATCATCCTCACTCTCTTCTTGTGAGAATTTGCAACGGAAGTCTTTCCTCATGGAAGTCGCAGCAACGGAGATAGTAACAACAGCAACAGACAAACAAACAAACAATGATCCGAGAGAGAAGGAAGGAAGTCTTCTCCAGAAGGGGAAAGAACAGTTGCCTAAGTCCCCAAGGAAAAGGAGTGCACTCTCTTCAGAACCTTCCGGAAATCAGTTGACAAAGTCCGAAACAAAGGTCAGAAACAAACGTCAGAAACAAGCCGAGGTCCATAGAAGTGTGCTCACAGTAACCAAGAAGGGGTTTTTACGTAGCTTGGAAGTTGTCAGCAGTAGTGATGAGAGAGAGAGACGGAGAGAAAGACAGAGGCGTGCTTTCTTGTTTGCTGGCTGATAAGAGTAATGACTGATATGATCCCTATTATGCGTGACACCTTTTTTTTGCAGATTATCGTGTGGATTTTTTTAGCAGATTTCTGTGAATTTGGTGAATAGGTTTGCTTGCTGCACCAAAACTGCAATGGCTTTCTATGATGCATCTTTTCGAGATGTCTGTCTCTCTCTCTCTCTCTGACCTTTGAGCGGAGCATTTGTTTGTATCTCCTCTAAGCTCTAACATTACTGGCATTTGACCTCACAAAGTTGATGGTGACGTGAAACATCTCTGTGTTTCCACAACATGAATGTTGTGTATCATACCCCAACACATGGATTGCAAAACTGTGGGCATAAGATCCAAAATGGATTGAAAGACTCCGTTGTCCTTGACCTCTTTCTTTACAGAGAAAGCTGAAGAGAAAACTGCTTCTGTTCACCACTATCATTTATGGCCTCCTGCTTGTGGAAGGAAGTCCTGCTGGTTTTTTTAACAAACAGTAAAGGCTAAGCATTCAAGGTGAGCACAAAGTACCACACTGAGACTGATGCAATATTCCAAGGGTCCTTTGCGCTTTTCTCTTCTAAAAATGCAGCCTCCATATTGACAAACATGCATTATGCACTCCCCTAAAATCATCATTCTGCCTTGTGTTTATTCATCCAGGTGATTGATATGTTTGGGTGTGGATCCCTCCGACCTTTGTATTGATTGATCCACCAAATAGAAGCAATCTTGGTGCATGGCAAGGTTCAAGGAGCTGGATGGTCAACAACAATGAATTGACTCTAAAGTAAAGAGCTACTGTTTGTGAAGTGTGAGTGCCATTTCCACTCTCTCTCTCTCTCTGGACACAGATCTGCAGAAGGCTCTTATGCTCCTGCCTCATTCTCTTTCCTTTCGGAGTAAGCAATTGGAAAATTAAATGGGAAAACCGTGCTAATTTGTTGTTAAAACAGAGACACAGGGCAAGCAACTGAGTCAATTGTACAAGAACAAACCTGGAATGCATGCATTTTACTTTAGCTCCTGCATCTATCTGGTATGAAAGCAACTAGTAAATTGGCAATCACTGAGTTTTTCCGAGCTCTTAAAAATTGGGGTTGCTGCAAAATCAATATTAGGAAGCCATCACAAGATCATGTACTTTGAGCTTAGGGGAGCACTATGATGAGCTTCACCCACAAAGCAAGTGTCTCTCTGTTTGCACCCACTCCAAATGTTGTGAGAGCAACAAAGAATGATTTTCTACAAAGAGTTCATGAAAGAAAAATCACCCTCAACAAAATGCAAAAGTTACACGTATACTCCAGTCCAAAGGAGTAGAAATAGCGTCCCAAAACCCTGCAAACCACCAACCACCAGATTATGTAGCACTCCAGGTTGTATAGCAGATCATGTAGGTTGAAATGCTGTAAAAAACAAGCAGTATGAACAGCTGCAGTAACAGTCTCTCACTTGTTGTTCAGGGACCATCAACAGTAACATGGATGTATGATAGCGTATTTTCTACCACAACTTACTCATTGACTGCATCAGCTCCCTGTGGACAGTAGTGGGTATAGGCCAGTGTAACCACTACTAGCCTGCATATTGAATTTCTGTCACAGCTCTGAAACCAATGGGAGGACCAAGTCATTGATACAGGCTAGCACCCTACCACAACAGAAGGGAAAGCCAGAAGGGGGAAAAAAGAAAATGAAAGAGGAGGTATATGGGGAACAAAGAACAGAATATAGCAGACAAAAGGGAGAAGACAAACTTCAAGTCCAGAAAGATCAGGACAAAAAAGATCATCCACCAACCTATGAACTAGGGATAAACTTTGCAGGATAACAGGGCAGGTGTTCAACATCAAAAGACACTTCAATAAATCAAACTCATAGGAGGAGGAAAAGAGGTAGAAATTTGCTAAAGAGACTGTGGCACAATCCCATGGGCATACCAATAGTTCAGCCATAACTGACATGGCAGAGAAATCTCCACCAGAACAAGGTAGGCAATGTGGCAATGATCATGGTCATAACCTTGTGAGAGTCACTCACAAAGTGTCAGACCATCGCCTTCACTCATGACTAGCACGCCATGATACTACCCATTGACTTCATCAGCTCCTGACAGTTGGTGAAGATAGTGTAAGCCCAAATCTGGGCAAACCCTTATACAAAATATGCGTTGTATCAATGGCCAAGTCCTCCCAAAATTGAAATGATTGACAAACAACCATGTCTAAAATGGTACCAGGCAGAAAAGATGATGTTACACACCAGAAATAGAGACGCCACCCCTCCTGTTGCAAATTCTCGAGACAAACTGCGGCTGAACTTGGAGGTGGTTGCTTCATAGCTGCTCAAAAGCACACAACAGAACCACGCAGTTGTCATGTAAGTCTTACACTCATAAGCAGCAATACCTCCTAACTAGAGAGGCAACATGCTACCACCACTTTGAGCTCCCTTGCACCGGTTGTTTGGAGACACCACCAACAGTAGCTACAAGTCATGGCCACCTTAGGAAACCAAGATGGCATCTATCTTCGCAAGAAAACACCATTGACAGACACCATTCTCCTTCTTCCTTGCAGATGATGCTAAGAGTCTCCACATCAAGCAGTACTACACTGGATAGCTGCACACAGGCAGGCTATGGAACTGATACTCAATAGTAAGAGGCAGCAGCAACATGTATGACTGCCTTACATGAAGAAGGCAGCAGTCAACACAAGGCCCACAATGAGCAGAAGCACTGCCAAGAATGGATACAGTGTGTGAGGTATAGGACTCCCAATTGCAGTTACCACCACCTCTTGTGCCTGCATGCATGCAACCCCCCCATTCCAGAGCAACTTTATAGTGAGTACTTCATGAATGAATCCAAATATGAGGCAATCATCAGGAAAAAAGATGCTGCAGCAGACAGCTGAGCACAAGAGAGGTCCCAAGGGGAGAAAGGAAGCAAGCAAGCAAAGAGATGAGCACACCCAATAAAAATCACACGCAGTTTGAGAAGTCCAAAGGGTCCGGGTATAGTGAAGAAGAGAGATTACCATGTTGAGAGAGGGACACCCAGGAACACAAGAGCTGAAAGATGTTGAGTTCTCCAAAACAAAACAAAAAGTCTTACAAAGACCCCGCTCTCTCTCTCTCTCTCTCCTTCTGCTCCTTGGCCTCAATCTGTCCACTCTTGAAGACAGAAAGCAACGACCCAATGAGACAATCACGGCTAGATTCGTCTTCGCACCGCCTCTTGAAGGTGGACAAATCCGTTTCTCTACCTGAAGAAGAGATCTAGGGTTTGTTCGATTGTTCTCACACGTTGTTGCTGCATGACCAGTTTGACCTAATTCCGGGCAGGTGTTCTCAGAGGTGCTGCGACGTGACGGAGGAGGAGGAGATAGGGTAGCAGGATGTCTTCGTCTGTGATCAGTGCTACTGGGTTAGGGTTTATATTGTGTGCTTCCCTGTGCTGCCAGAGAGTAGTTTCGCAGTACGAAGGACAAGCAGCAATGGAGAGATTCACAGCCCACGTTGTTGTTTTGTATTAGAAGCCCGAGTGTTCAAGTATTGGGTGGCAGCAGATGTGGTGGCAGATGTGGTGGATTGTTAGCGAGAGAAACACTCGCTCAGGCCGATTTGTACTACATTGTGGCCAATATGGTGCAGCACACAGCACACCCACTGGCAGCTTCACCAATGCCTGCAAAGTACTGGTACACTTCCAATCTCTGCATGCTTGCCACCATTCTTGGTTCCAAATCAATCCCTGTATGCTTGAAACCCATTCTTCGTTCTCCAATCCCAACAAGCGTGCTTGTAATCGTTCTCAATGTACAGGAAGCTATGTGCACCTGATTGGTTTTATCCAAGAGATCCACATATCCACATTTACAAGGTGTTTCTTGATTGTTTGGTCCAGAATGGCTATGTCCAAGAAGCAGAGTCTTTTTTTTGTTGTGAAAGATGCGAAGAATTTCAGGTGATGATGAGACTGTCATGTTCTCTTTGTGCACAAATGCCATGATTTTTGTTTTTGACAGCCAGTTGGAGGAGCTCTTTTTCTGCAAGGCATCACAAGTTTCCAAAGCATCCATCTGTATGGATTAGCTGTGGTTCTGTACAGCAGAAAGGGGTGTATATCATGACAACAAAGTGCTGAGTGGTCTGAGTGCTGCAAGAATCTCATGACTCGAGAAACTGTGTTCTCCAACAAATGGGCATGATGCTGGCTCCATATTTGATACAATCTCTCTTATGGCAGCTCCTTGATTTGGGCCTCTTGGCACTTGCATATGTGGGTGGCAGGTTGTAGCCCAGTAATTTTATTGGAAATGTAAGAAGCGGGGATGCAAATGTACGGAGGGCATACCATGATTGATGTCATGGATTTCACGTACCATCACCATGTGTTGTGCACATGATGAAACTCCTCTTGCCTACAAATCTTCAATGGCCGAGCAAACACAATACAGTGGAGTACCATGTTTGAACAGCTGTTTAGTGGCAAGAAACTTTTACCATCTTGGCAACCATGTTTACTGGTAAGAAAGTTTCAAAACAGATTTACATCACCAAATCTTGTTGCTTTCATTGAACTTAGACATCTGTGAGTGGCAGCTAAAAGCTCTGATGTATGAGAGAGCTGCATGAACCCCTGGCAAGACTTTTTCTTTGTCCAAAGTAGTAAGTGTTTGAGACCTCTCCTTCTGACAACAGTTGCCAATTAAGTAATCAAATTTTGGATCCTTCAGACACAGAGTTGATGAACCCTGATTTGTGGATGCAGGAATCTGCAGTACAGAACCATTTGGATAATGTGACATATTTCCTCAACATTGGGCTGGTGATGATCCAACAACTATGATTGAATGGATTTAACAATTGGGAATTGGGTCATTGCAAGCTGTAACTCAATCCATTTTGTAGAGTTTGAAATGTGATCCAAATGATGGAATCTCAATCCATCAAACAATGGCCACTCATTGTACATTATGGACCAGGTGTATTAGTCACCTATTAGGTGTATT
>Ga0116228_10000634_pt1 | contig 27223 bp, 10 predicted proteins | sample S1TSphfallax_2_FD_89694 | JGI IMG/M metagenome (GOLD analysis project Ga0116228, IMG submission 89694) | Host-associated microbial communities from peat moss isolated from Minnesota, USA - S1T2_Fc - Sphagnum fallax MG | ecosystem: Host-associated > Plants > Peat moss > Unclassified | place... | reverse complement strand
TCCACATATTTTAGGGTATGAGTGTTTTTTTAAATGTGGTTAATAGGTTTTTATCCTCTTAAATTTTTTCCCATCAAATGTGTTTTTATTATATGAGTCCTTTTGATAGTTCTTTGCAAAATTGACTCTTATTTGATGCGTTGTTATCCGCTTTTAAAAAGTTTTAAATTGAAACTTAAACTTAAAATTTCATCAAATTGATTTTTTGGTCTGAATTTTTTAACATTCATATGAAAAGACAATAACCTGCCATGATTGCCATGGCTTTAAATGGCATAACATAAATATTTATTCAATTTTGACTATTTTTCTTTGTGGTTAGATGCCCGTTTTGGCTCATTGTATTGTGGTTGCACCTTGTCATCCAAATTGATCCTGAAGTTCCATGATATATGCATCAAATCATTCAAAATGTGCAAGGTGGGAATGTAAATAAGCATTTTGTACCACATTCTTGAGCAAGATCCTTGTCACGCATATTGTTATGCTTATTGTTATGACAAAAAACTTCAGAGACCCATCCATGCTTGTGAAATCAGCAGGACCAAGTTTCAGCCCCATGAATCATGAGATGCATTCAACCTCTTGCTACTCAATTTGCCCTTCCCGAAGCTCCAACTTTGAACTGGTTTGGTTCTTTTTCCTCTTTTGAACTTTGGGCAATGTTTGATTCATGACCCATCTATCGACTTGTATTTTTATTAGTTATTCAGTGTTTTGATGTTGAACCATGACTTTTTCACAGAGTAATAAATTGTTTTGCCCAGGGAACGTGACATGTGCAAGGCAATGAAGGATGAAAAATGGTTTTTAATGCTAGCAGTACAAAAGAACTAGTGCATTCTTTCTTACCTTGTCTGCCCAAAACAAGTGTGTGAAGCCCAAACACATTTTGTAACCATAGCATATATGGCATGTTATGGGTATGTGTATGACATGTTAGGTAGCATGTTATATACCACATGCCTAGCATGTTTGCACCCCTTAGTACTCCTAACATGTCCCAAAGATCTATAACATGGCCTCAAATTGTGTCTTGGCATCACCCAGTTACATCTTAATCAGTCAAAGGGCAGACAAGGTTTTAAAAAATCATAACTACTTTTGTAATCCTGGCATTTTACACTTTTGCATGATTTAATATTTTCCAAAACAAGAATTTTCTTGAATAGTACTTAATGGGATGCATATAACACATACATGACGATAATACCCATGTTTCTTTTTGAGTAAAATTTCATTAGTTTGCACATAGGACATTAGACACCCCCTACGAACTTGTGTTGCACTCATATGGTTCTGTTGCAAGGTTGGATTGATGGCAGCAAGAAAAAAAACTAAACAAAAACTCAAAATAGCTGGATCAAAAGTGGCTAGAACTAGGGTGTTGGTCTTTTTCCTAGTCCTTTGGTTTTGTGGTCAGGGGTTCAAAACCACATGCAAAGAGTCGGTCATGAAATTTTTTTAAAATATTTGTCTTGCATCCATCCCCCTACAAAGAAAAATCAAGATTTGTTTGTCCTGCAACCCCCTGTGAACCATGCAATCTTGTGTAGGATTGTGCACTTGAACACCCACAAAGTTGGTAGGGGGTGTTTACCAACCATTATAAACTTTGCAAGTGTTAGTGTGCAATTCTTGACAAGACTGCAAGGTTTGGAGGGGCTTGCACAGGTGTGAATGCATAGTCCTTGGTGGCACTCGCATGGTTTTGTTGCAAGGTTGGACTAGCAGTAGCTAATAAAGAAAATAAAGATAAACTAAAAACATTCTGACCAAAAACAACAAGAACTAGGCTGCTATTTTGATGCCTGGTGCTACAGTTCAAGAGTATAAAATTGCTTGCAAGGAGGAAGAAAAGCAAAACTAAAAATAAAATTCATCTTGAAAACACCCCCTACAAACTGTGCAATCCCATGCAAGACCGCACATTGAGACTTGCAATGTTTTTAGTGGGTGTTTAACATCTGGTTTGTGACTATTGTCAAAAATATGAAAAAAATGTTAAATTGGGTTTTCTAATTGCTAAACCTGGATTTTTAAGAAACAAGTAACAAGATTATGTACTAGGTTCCAGTAGGTAGCTAACAAAATAAGAGGATTCTTGAGTTCCTTTGCTTTCATATTCTGATTGTATCTAAATTTGGCTCAATGGTCTTGTGCACGATCACCACTTTGGCCACATCACAAAATTGAGAAAAAAGAAAAACACCGATAACACCACCTATTGACTATTAACCTGCTACCAAATTGCCTATTTAGCATGTCTTAATATTCCCTCACAAAATAACCCAAGTCAAAGGTAAGGTCCCAAGATAATTTTCCAACATGTTTTAAATCTAGCTAGATGATACTGAAGATTCAAAATCGGCTTGATAAAACGCCAGCCAAAGTAAGGGTATGATTAAGAGCCCAAATGATATAGGTAACTAGCTTAGTAAGGGACCACCCAACACCCACCAGTGCACCATCCATTTGATCCTGGTACGACTCGAGTAGATGAACCATTACTGAGTTACAAAGGTTCGACCTGCGTAACCTATCTTGTAAACCTTCTTATCTTCTCCCTCTTGCTACCTAGACAATTACCGGCCTTCATACATGGGTAAAATATCATACATACACACACACAAGGAATGCGAGTGATTACTTTATAGGTAGGTAAGAAATAAGCAACTGTGGTTAGATACCAGACAAATATAGGATGCAAAAGTGTTTCCTGTCCACACACCATCCATCCTGCATCATGCACTCTTGGGTGGTTGTTAACTGTAGCTATGATTTTGTTTCTTTGGTTGGATGCTACATTGGTGACAAGATGAAGAAATTGCCTTGGTTTTTTAGTACTGTTGTCACCAAACACAGTTCTGAAACTTAGCTAGAGAATGAAATTCCCTATTATGTGTAGTGAAAAGTCCTATGCAGTAGGGTTTACCATAATAAGGGTCGGTGAGGGACTTCACCTCACATGACTCATGAGCCCACTTTTGGTAAAGCTCTCAACCAAGGGCTTTAAAGAGTACATGGATTTTATTTTATTTCTTTTTGAAACTGGGAATGCGGTGGTTAGGGTTTGTCATTAAAGTGGCATAATGAACCTCCATGAATACAAGTGAAGGTAGGAGGTGAAGGAAATCGCCATGAACTCAAGTGAAGTCTAGGAGCAAAGGAGATATAATAAACAAAAATGCCAAGGAATTTCAATGAAAAAGGCCAAGAAAACATGGTCTCATATGAGGGTAGGGGCCTTTATTAAAAGTGTAATGCTCAAAATGTAATGCTTGTTGGGTGCAAATGACATATAATGGGCCAATGTGTTTACTTTGCATTTAGGACTATTGGATGCAAATTGTTTAAGGTTTATTGAAATCTTGTCACATTGTCACACTTTTTTGTTTTTTTTACCTAGTCATGTATTACCATGTAAAGACACATTTATGGATGATTGGAATATAGAATTGTAATAGTTTAAAATATAGTCCTTTTGAAAATTTTGACAACTTTCCATTCATTTTTTTTATGGGGATCAAAGTATAGGGTAAAAAAGGACTACAGTAAGGACTAGCCCCTTTTTCTCATGTGTGGTACACTTTAAAATATTTTCACCTTAAAGGATTCATGAACTTTTTAACAACCTTAAATTTTGATAAAAACATGAAAATTTGAGTGTTTTTTTAAATGTGTCTAATAATACCTTATTACTACAACAAAAATTGAAGACGAAAAAAATTGTATTATGAAAACTAAGGGGCTTTTTATGAAAGTAGTGGTTATTGAATGAAGTTATTAAACATGTTTTATTCAAACCAAACTTGGATATTGATTTTTATTTTTTTACTCGTTTTAGATTTTTCAATATCCTTATTATTCAGTAATCACAACTTTCCATGGTTCACATGCCATTAAAGTGGCATCACATAGACAAATGTAACAAGAATTGTAGAAAAGTTGACATTTTGACATCAATTTTGGCTCGTTTCAATTCATCTGCACCTTGTTAAATGAAGGTAACACTTGTTAATCACATGGATACAAAATTTTGAGTGTTAACATGGCTTCCAACTATACTAAAAAAAGTTGGTAAATAAATAAATAAAGCACTTCATGAGTACTAAGTAAATAGATGCATATGAATGATTAACAGATAATTTATTGCCATGGTCAGCTGTTGAACAAGATCAATACAATGGAAAAACATCCACAAACCATTTATCCATCCCACAATATAGTGTTATAAAGGGTGTTGGCTCTCTTTGGCTATGACTTTGTTTCTTTGGTGTTGAATTATGACAAGATGAATAAGAGATTGTTTTAAGGTTAGGTCACATGTAAACTACTCAATCAATATTTTCTAAAATCTAGTGTTGCAATAACATTCACATGTGAAATAATAATAATTACTTGACTACTTGACTTGAGAGATTCCATAGTTTTGCAAATGTGGGTTTGGGACTCAAACTATGTATGTTTATTACATAGCTATGGAAATTTATGTTCTTGTTTGCACAAATATCCTCTCACCTTTTTACTTTTTATGTATAACTATTATGCCACACCATTTTCCTACCATAAATTTCACACACACTCATAAACGATGCAAACAATTTTGAAGATTAAAATTTCAATTCCTTTCACAATTCTATTCCATGAAACTTTGCATTCATAAAACTTGTTTTCACCAAGTAAAAGTGTTTCCAAAAGTCCCCAAACACACACTTACATATCAATAAAAAAGAAACTAAACAAGAAACTTTTTAAAATCTTACACATCACATGGTGAGCCATGTGATAAAACATGTACAATAATTTGTAACATGACTTTTTTATTAAGTCATCAATTTAGAATCATGCACATTAATTAAAACTATGGTTAATTGGTGATGACTCACCAAACCATTATTGAACTAAAACACCCAACTACCAAATAAATTATTAAACTTTACCCCTAGGTAATTACATAAGTTATAAACTATTACATCAAGTTATAGGTCCTCTCTTCACTCACTGGATCCAAGTAGTTTAATTTTTTGCAAATTGTCGTGACCTATCACATTGATGCTTAAATTTTTTGCTATCCACAAACACAACACAAATAACAACACACCCTTATACATCAATTCAAACCAAAAGTGATATGAGATCATAACTTTGAGTGTTTATACTTAATCTATCAAATATCCGGAGAGGTGAAAATATTATGTGGTGGATCAATTTTTGGCAAATGTGAACTTTATAGATAGGTACACAAATTTTGCAATCTTTTTGTTAATCCTCTCACAATTCCAAACCTTCATTTTACAATTGCCTTTGAAAGTTTATAACTTCTTTTTTAACAATTCAATCATTTTGATGTATATCTTATTTTTCTCTTATATTTTTCTACTATAATGATTAATATCCACATGAAGTTTTTTTTAATTTATTTATTTTTTGAATCATCTTTATGCATATTTGTTAGATGTTCATCATGCTTTAAGACTCATTCAATTGAATGAGATCATTGCTTTCATGCCATTCTTCACATTGATAATACAAACATATTATTCTTACATATATTTTTTAAATTTTCATTTTATGTCCATTTAATTTTTTTTTAAACATTTCACTGTAGAGTGCACATGTAAAGAAAGAAAAAAAAAAATCCCAATTTTTTAATTTCTCTTGGCTATGGTGATTGAGAACCAGATCACATGTGACATGACCCCTAGTTGGTTAGCAATTTACCTGCATCACCCAAACAGTCGTCTGAAACTGAGGTCTGTGGATGCCAGCCTTTGACTTACATTCGACCACTTAGCCTAATCCTGAGGGAAAGACACAGATAAAAAGGATGTTATCTTCGCATGTCATCGGCATGGAGCATCCGGTAGTCTCCTCCCTTTTACGCACGATGATCATTGCTTCTGATCTGCCCCACCTGCAGCAACAACATTTTCTGATCGACCATGATCGCCACAAGGTGGCCTATCTGTTGCAAGCACTACCGATCTCTTTGGGATCCCATCACATAATCAAACTATCACATAATCAAAACCTCCCACCACCATCCATTGCATTTGCAGTGCTGCCCAGGCATGCAACAGATCAAGGATCCTAAACTACCAGTTCCTTCCCTCTAAAATAATGATACTGATCAGGAGAGTCAGGAGGATGCAGTTTGTGGGTGTTAGTGCACAGCCCTGGCTGGGCAACACTCGGATGGTTCTTCCCCAAGTTTGGAGTTTGGACCAGTGTTGTTGGCCAGTTCTTGACTTTTATGAAGAGCCTTTGGTTCCTTAAAGAAAATTAAAAAGATTCCAATTCCAAAAAAATGGAACCCTATGGGGTTGAGTTCTGGTTCTGGAAATCAGATCTGGCTCCAGTCCAGTTCTGGGTAAGCTGGTCTGGAACCGACAGTTAACTGCCAGTTACCCAAAAAAAACTACTTTCAAAAATTCCAGTTCTGGTTCCGATTTCAGTTCCAGAACCAGGTCCAGTTCTATACCCAGTTTCGATTTTGGTTTTAGAACTGGATCCAAAATCAGACCTGGGTCCAGTTCAGGTTATACTGACTGGAACCAGAACCAGCAGTTCTAACCAGCCAAACCAGCTCAACACTGGTTTGGACCAATGACAGCAAAAAGAAAAAGAAGTTGATAAACATAACGACTAACAGATTTGGGATCTGTTGTTAATTGACTGCCACAGTGCCAGCAGCCACTTTGGCACGACGTTTCTTTGAAACTTGCAAAGCCTCAAAAGCGCTTGTGAGTTGAGAAGTTAGGCACTTGTGGAGTGTTGTTGAATCTGTGTCTGTAGTGTGGAACATAGTCCTGTGCGTGTTCTCTGTCAGACTGGATTTGTGTTCCATGCAAAATGCGGTACTCTAAGGGGGTGGGCTTCCATATCGAAACTCATCCGGAGTTCTCTAATTGCATGTCAGTCAGTGTAGCTAGCTAGCAGCCCTTTTTTTTCTCCCTTTACTTGCAACTGTCAACTATCATTGTAACCTAGGCTTGTGGGTTCAGCACTAAATAATTATGAGAAAAAAATTTCAGGACTTTTGAGGAATTATTAATGTGTACGTAAAATGCACTTTAATAATTTCTTAATGTGTATGCCAAAATCTTAGGAGAAAATAGATCAAATATTTGACAACAAAGTGCCAAACTTGTTAGGCTACAATGGAAGCACTTTTAATTTAGCCCCTTTTCTTTTGTTAGAGGAAATCTTGAGAAAAATCCTAATTAAATCACCCAAATTTTTCCCTGTGATTTGATGGAGGGGCCATAATGGAGTTGGTCTAGTTCACCCTATTGTTCCAGTGATTTGTTTTTTTGGCTGAGTTTTCTTCATTTTGTGAAAATATTTGGAAAAAATAATATTCTGCAAAAAATTCCCTTATTTAAAAAAATTATAAAAGGTTACAACTGCCTACAACATGAAAGGGTGCTTACAGATTTTTCTTCTTTCATGTTTTGAATGTTGCCAAATTTGGCAAAATACTCTTATATATGATGGCCACTTGAGCAACATCACAGAATTTAATTAAAAAAAACACTGCCCCTGTTCGGCTCATTCCCTTTGTTTTCTTATTGATTCAATGTTGGTTCATGGCCAGGATTACTTGCTTTCACTTTTGACATTTGTGCTCACTTTGTCATTTTGATTTCTTGGCTGCTGTTGCACTGTTGGGAGCCACTTTGACACTTTGTTTTTCAACCTGAAAAAACACACTGGTCAGTATTCAATTGCACTCATCAAATTCTTGACTGTCCTTCAATGCTTTTCCTTCTATAGTTGATCAAATTCTTGATAGTCCTCTAATGCTTTTGCTGCTGTTGTTGATCACATCCTTGATTGTCCTCTAATGTCCTCTTATAATGCTTTTGCTGCTGTTGTTGATCAAATCCTTGATTGTCCTCTAATGTCCTCTTATAATGCTTTGCTGCTGTTGTTGGGAGTTGGGACTAAGTTTCGAATTCAAAGCCTGCACAATGTGTTTTTCTTTAGGAATTTCTTTATGTAGCCTACGTGGCAATCATCCATAGGAAGATTTGGCCAAATCTGGCTGTAAACCAGATATGGACTACAAATATTTAATGAAGCTTCTATATATTCATGGTTTCATTTTCGATTTTTTAATTTTTAATTTTGCTTTTTGACGAAATCTTGCCAGTGAAAAACGATTCTGTGCACACACACACCAGAAAAGCTTCAGTGCAGTGATTTTTTTTCACTGGCAAAATTTTGCCAAAATATTGACCTGAAAAACATGATATCAAAGGCTTTTTTTCCGTGAGAAAAGGCCCAAATTTGCGAGATTGAATGATAAGTTCCATGAGGTAGTTAAGTATATTTACATATGGTACGTAGCCAAAAAAATTCTGTATGATCACTGCTTGGGCTACATCAAAACAAGGGATGTGTCACACTGTTGCCTTGCCATTCACATGAGAAAGACTTTAGGCAAAAGAAGAATTATGGAAACTCAAATATTTCACCATGCAAAAATATAATCTTCAAAAAAATCCTCTAAAAGAAACTAAAATCCTTCAAGATATTATAACTTTATGACTAATCTCAGTTTCAACACAAGCCAAAAGATCATCTTTCAAAGATCCTCATATAAAAACACTATGTAAGGGCCAAAATCCCTTAAGCTAGTGTACTTGATAATGAATCTAAACACAATATCCTTGCCTTGGTGGGCAAGGCCAAAAATTGGCCAAGTGAAGAATTGGCCAGCTTTTCTTCAGTCTCCAGCTCCACTGTGTCCTAGATGGATCTTCTGTAATTATGTAGAGGTAGGTGGACGTAGAAGTGGAAGACATGGTAACAGTGCAGTTTGGGTGCTGGTTTCATGATTAAGAAGCTGGGACACGGAAACCTGGTCAGCTGATAGCCGTGTGTCAGTAGTGATCGCTGCAGGTGTCAGCGTTACGAGCGGATAGTGCGGTGCTAGACTCCACCGCCTGTAGTACCTGGGATTGCTTGCTGCCCGTTGCCAAACAAACAGCCACCTCCAGTGCACAACGAAATGCATGTTCCATTCTGTTCCTGGCCTAAACCCTAAACCCACGTTGGTACCATGGTAAAAATCCCAAAACCCATTCAATTTAATTCTGAATATTACAATTATCCCATGCATAAGCAGAGTCAGAGTCTCTGAGTTCAAATCAAACATTTTTTGGGCTTAATCTGGCCACTACCAAGACGCCTCATTCACTAAGGTGAAGGTACCACCACCATGGGTGTTAGTTTGCCCTGGCCCTGTTCCAGTTCCTTATCTAACCATGGTGTTTACCTCAGTTTCTGTCTTTACTACACACGCCCTTACAAATGTATTAGCCATCTGCCAAAGAATCTTGACACTGTGATCGGCATTCCGATTCATAAGTTACACCCATAACCTTTGACCTCTGTTCAATCGGTGACCTACTAGTTAGCACAAGGGACCACCCTATCTCATTGGCCCAATGATTTTGTAACTCTTAATTGGCTTCGGCATGCAAGTTATCGTGATTAGTCTTGACAATCATGCACCTTAACGATTCACAATAACTTGCACGCCAAACCAAATACCTAGTTCATAATAGCCAGCTATCATCCTACCTACCTACCTACATGACTTTTCCTTTCAAAGATGGATTACCAAGGTGAAATCTGACTTTAACTCCATTAGGGTCATCCACATTGACTTCATAGTAACCTTTCCATTCGTGATGCAGGCCACACTGAACCAGCACCACCAGTGCAGTATGCAGGATGGATGGTGTATGGATAGGAAACACTTTTTCATTCCATTACAATCCCCAGAGTTGTCTAACCATGGTGATTACCATTGTCCTAACCATCCACATGTTTCTACCTACATAGTACCAATCATGTCCCTTACCCACTTACATAAATACATAGTAACTACTTCCATTACCTACCTACTTATGAATTATACTTACCCACTAACAAAGGTAGTTACCCAGGTGATGTGAGGTTGAAATAGGAGTGGTTTACATGATAGCTTCATAACTCAGTTCTAGATGAACTCACTAATGGTTCATCCACAACTGAGCTCTAAGAGGTTTCCAACCCATTATGCACTGATGGGTGCTGGGTCACATGACTGGATTGTGAGGTGGTGGCTGTTGGTTCTCCCTGGCAATTTTTTGCTGGTTTGGTCTGTTTGGTTGGCCGTCAGTAGTGATTTGTTAGTTTCAAGTTTAAGATCACATCCTCATGTGATGTTGGGTTTATGTGATCCAACACCCACCACCGTACCTTCCATTGGAAACCTCTTATGACTCAGTTGCCTATGACCAGACCTGAGATACCACGATTCTACCTTGTAGACTAGCACGTAGACCATCCTACTTTCACCTCACAATACCTAGGTAACTACTTATGTAAATGGGTAAGTTTCATATTAAGTAGGTAGATAATATAAGTGGTTACTATGGATGTAGGTAAGTAAGTGAGGCACTTGGTTACTAAGATGTAAGTAGATACATGTAAATAGCTAACCACCATGGTTAGCTATGAGACAAGAATACAACATAAGGTGCTTCTTGACCACATAACACTGATCCTGCATGATGAGCTAGTGGGTGTTGGTTCATTTTACCTATGGTGTTGGAAATATGTGAATTATGACAACAACTTTCAAAGCCATTTAGTGTTTTGCAAAGTTGTAAAAAATGACATGATGTGCTAGTTTGACATTGGTTGTCACCTCAACATCAATAGTGATGCGGTTGTTCTGCACTCCTATGTCGATGCTTATAACCATCATTGTCACCACACTCACAACACGTAACATAGAAGTATCATGAATGGTACACCACATCCAAATCAAAAAACTGACTAGTCGCAACAACACAAAAATCCAGGCCCAAAACATAGAAAACCCAAAATACTTGCATAACAAAGAAAATTGCAAAATAAAAACTGTGTTTTAGAATCTCAAATCACCAAAAGTGATTTGAGGTCACATAAGATGGGAATATATCTCATGACAAATATTTCGAACCATGTTCACACTTGAAGTACTTCGAGATTAACTAATTAACTTAATTAACTTAGTTTATCCCTAATTAACTAGGACCTAACTAAGCAGCTAAACTAACACACCTGACATGGTAGTTTGTCAAGTCAACCTTGATGTCGGCTAAACATTCCCATAATAAAAATAAATTTATTTATAGGTACAATCTAGTGTATGATCCTTGTGTGCAAAAGCCTATATTCATAAAAAAATTGATTATTTCATCTCAAATGATAAAAATCACAATATTTGATATGTTCAACATTGTTTTATATTTCTTTGGGAACATATGAAACAATTGGGTTGCTTCCCACTTTAACATATTGTTTGGTTAATGGTGGTTTGGGCCAATTTAAATCATTCAGAACATGGTTCTTTGTGGGTTAGTACCCATCTTTGACTTCTTATGGAACCTTACCTTTAAATTGCCAACTGATTTTGAATTATTTTGCTTCAAATCATAGGAAGGGGGAAGTGGATGGTGCAAGAACAATATATACACGAAAAATTTGCAAAACAAAATGAAGACAAATGGATTAAAACTTCAAAATGCACATGAAGTCGTGTCATACTTGAAGGCACGTGTAACAAACTAGCATCATGATTCACATAAAAATGTTAGAAGAACCACAAACATGCTTATAAATTGTTATAAATTTACAACGTTTTTTTGTGAACTCAAACTTGCACTAGTACAAAAGTGGAGTGCAATTCATTAACCTAAATCACTATGGGACTTTAAAAATAAAATAGGTTCACTGCACTTTAGTAATTTCACTTTAGTTCAAGTTATTTCACTATAAGGTCACTATGTAAATATCACGTTTCACTACTACTTGACATAATTCACTACTATGATTTATTATGATAAATAGGTTTATTTTTATGTTTTTTTAAAAAATATCCTAGGTTACTTTAAGCTATACCTTATATTATTTTAGGTTACCCTAGTTATTTTAATTTATATCCTAAGCTATTACAAGTTATTATAAGTTATTTGATCATGTGTTATAATAACTTAAAATAATATATAATATAGTATAATAACCTAAGGTAAAAATAATATATGACAAAATTGCATATAAGAATTTAAAATAACCGATATTAACCTCAGTAAAATAACCTAGAATATCCAAAAATGGCATATGGTAAAATAACCAATAATAATTTACAATATAATAGCCAACAATACCCAATGATAAAATAATAAAAAAATAATGTAGGTAAAATAGCCTAGAATAACAAACAATAACCTTTGATAAAATAATTATAATAGTGTAAAATAAAAAATAACCTAGAATAATTAACAACAAACTATGATAAAATAAGCAATAATAGTTTATGGTAAAATAACCTAAAATAACCAATAATACCCTAAGATAGAATATCCAAAATAGACTATGGTATGGTGGAACAAATAAGGCCCTAGTAGATTATAAAACATCACTTTCATTCCAAAAAAATTCCAACTTCATCTCCTATAAAACAACAACTACAACATGGATATAATTTGCCAACAACAACTTATTTATTGGTTATAACCATCATCAACAATTTTAACATTGGGTTTGGTGGTATATTAGCCATATTGTCCTTCTAATTTACAATATACTCCTATGGTAGAATATTTTGGAGAATGTTTCCATATATTGAACTTGGAAATTGAAATGTATAACACACTTGGCTTTGATTACAAGTTGCATCCTCTTATGATCTTCAATCAAATAATACAACTTGGTAAGATTTGCTTATCATACATAGGTCCATAGATCATTGGTGATTTCAAGTGGGAGAATTCACATAAATACATTTTGTTTGTAGCATATGCAAGTAGACCCACTTGAATGAATTAGGAACCCTTTTTCTCCTATATACCTAATATACTAGAAGAAATCTTGTCCATTCCAACCATGTGATTCCAATTAGAGTGTGGTTATTGTCCAAATCCACTCATTTTGCAACTATATATGTAATAGTCCTAGATGTCATTAAATTGCATGTGTTAATAGTCACATGTATGATTATGAAACAAATGGATTTCTATTGTAGTCATAGATGCAACTCTAAGTTGTGACTACCTTGTGTTTGGATTAAAAATTTCATCAAAAATTAACATATGTTATCAAGTATTGTTAGATTCCATTGATGGATGAAAACTAGGTCATTTTTGCAATTGCTTTAACATCTTTTGCCAACTATACATACATGATTAGGGCACATGTTGCATCAATTTTGTGATTGCAATTGGTTATCAAAGTTTGTTAAATTGCATTTAATATTGGCATTGGTGGTAATTTAGTTCTACATTACCATCTAAACTCCATATTAGAAGATATCTTAGTTTACACTAACATACCTACTAGGCAATAATAGCTAGCTTAGCCTAAATCTATGTATTATGCAATGATTTAATTTATCCAAGCCTACCCGTTAAAATTAGTAAGTAGGTTATGATATATAGGTTATTATAAAATAATAATTAAGTAAGGATAGGCTAACTATTATTACTTATAAATAGCTAATAGGTTACATTAGTTACTAGTTATGTTAGGTAGATTAGGCATATAATTAATGGCATCATCCATAATATAAATTATATTTTCAAATCATAATTCTAAGTTGAACTAAAAAATCATATGTATAAAATGTATAGAAATACACAAAATTATTAATTTTATAAAACTATCTGATATGTTTTAGTTTAAAATTTAATGTCTCTAAATTAATATACATCAAAATAATATAATTAAAATTAAAATTTTCATTATATATATTTTTTAAATGATGATCTATTTATTATTATAATATATAAGTAAAAAATATATTATTACCTCTAAATTAGAAATTTAGATTGAAATTATGACATTTTTTTACATCAAAATTTTATAATATAATTTTGGATTAATATTGGTTTAAAATTAGGGAGATATATAAATTATTTATCATTAGTTTAATCACTTGAACTTTCCCATTAATAAATCATGTGCTTGAGTTTATCTTCAAATAAATGGTCGTTGAAATTTATTAAACAAGAAAATTCAAATTTATTTGTTGAAAAAAATAATTTTCTTTTTTTTAATCATTAAGTGTGTGCATCATTGAAAAGAAAATTTGAATGAAGTTTTATTTTTGTCATACAGACAAAATATCAATACTTAGATATGAAATATTAAAGTTGAAATATTATAAACATTAAAATTGGAAGACACATCATTTGATTTTTATTATGCTAACCATTTTTTTTTCATTTAGAAATCATGTATTTGAGTTTTTTCCTCAAAAGAATGGTTATTGAAATCTTATTTAACATTCAAATGTTTTTATGAATTAATATGAGTCTCCATTTTCAAAAGGAGAAAAACATAAATGTGTGCATGATTGAAAAAAGATTAAAAATGAGCTTTCAATTTTGTCATTTGAACAAAACATTGATAACATATCAAATAAGAAAGTTGACATTTGTGCAACATTTAAAACAAAACATGGATTAAATTAAATGCACCCCTCTATGGTTGCATAACAAGTGGGTTGGTTTGTTGGTAAAAAAGTTCATCTCCATTTTAAAAATCCAAGGATCAACTTTCACAAATGACATGGTGGTGGTCAATCGTGATTTATTGATAGAATATTTACCTTGGGAATATTCAACCTAGGTGGTTTACATAGGCCACATTTCCTAGATGCCTACCTAGCTAATTAAACTAGGGTTTTAGCCTAGCCTACATAATGACATGTGTCAATAACTCATAAGATGAAAATAGTGAATGATATAATAATATAAATAGATAACGTAATATGTATAATATCAATATTTTTTAGTTAAATAATCATATGAATTATATATATATATCATTTACAAATTTATGTCTTTCATGATTATCTAAATACAAATGTAGTTGTAACATTTTGTGACTACTTTCAATAACTTTTAGAATTCAAACATATTAAAAATACAACAAATTATAAAACTTTGCATACATCAAACTCTAAAATGTATTCATGATACAAAAATTTGGTTAGTTCTCATGGCACCACATTCTAAACTTGGATCATAGCTATTGTCCCACTTTTCACATCAAAACATTTGGAGATTAAGAAACTACAAGTTTTAAAACATATTTCTAGTTTAAGACCAAATATGTAATTGAAACAAGCCTTGACACCCACTTTTTTCAAGAACTATGCAAGGGCTCTTTGATAATCATTTAACATTGGGTTACAGGAGCATACTAGAGACATCAAAAGTAGGAACACCTTGAGAAGATGTTGTGTGCTTCTATGTTGATGCTTGCAACTATCATTGTCATCACACATAGAAAACATAACATGAAAATACCCTAAATGGTACACCATGTCCAAACAAAATTGTCATTCATGTATAATGAAAATAGGAATCCAATCCCAACATTTCCACACACAAAAATGCAAAAACTAACATTGTACACAAAACACATAGGAAGTTTGCATACAATAATATAATGTGCTAGAATTTTTTGGTGATTTGAGATCACACAAACTAAATTGTCTTTTGTAACTATTTTGGTCAAATTATTACAACTACTTGTTTTCTTTGGTCATGTTTGTGAATATGTTGCAACTATTGTTTTTTTCATCTTTCTAAGAAATGACTTTGAATTTGGTTTTCATCCAAAAGGGCCATATATGTCTCATTAGTTGCAAATGTGGCCAAAACGATTTGTAGGCCGATGAATAATAAAATCACTTTAAAATCTTTGAGGGTATATTGGAATCATATTAAGACATTTTACAAATGTAGAATGAAAGTATGTGCAAGGCGCCTATTAAAATCATATGTAATTCATATTTAAATCATATTTAAAATAATCAAGATAAAATAATGTATGTGTATATTTTGAAATGATTAGACATTTATTTAAAATATACATAAAATATATTAAGGCCAAATTTCGAGCTTATCCACGGTTTATTATATTTGAAAACAATTTTTTTATATTATTATTTCTATAATTAAATATTGATTGATATAGTTAATAATACCTACTATGAATGACATAATAAAATAATAATAATAAATACTATAGGTAGCCACATTAAGGTATCTTCTAGTTAAAATACTTATCAAATTGATAATAATAGTTATTTTTCTAAGTTGTTAATCAAAATAGGAATTATTTTAAATTTTAAATAAAAATACTATAAATCGTTAACATGTTAATATTTAAATTTCCCAAAAATTATTAATATTATTCTGGTAATAAAAATATAATAAATGTAAGTAATGTATAATTAGTAAAATTAGTAAAATTATTATATTTATAGATTAAGCAAAATATTGTAATTAATTAATTAATTATGTATTGATAGTTGAAATATAAGATAAAGAATATAAGATAACCTTTAGTTGCAACCTAGTGACAACTCTAATTGTGGACATCTTTCTTCCAAGAGATTATGCACAATGTGCATGAATACTTTGAGGTAGCAAAAATTGCCATGGTACAGGTGATTGATTCTATTGAAGATGAAAGATGTTTTAACAATTTGAATTTCATTAATTGAAAGCTTCACAATTGATTGAGAACTCAAAGTGTTCATTCAATACTTTTACACATTGGAAAATTTTCCATATTGTGAGGCAATTATTATGTGGAAGGACATGAGCTAAACGCATTTTAAGGTTGACCAAAACTAATAAATGAAGAGTTTTTTTGGTAATACATTCTTGTGCAATATATTTCAAATGATAGGAAATGAGGAATATGTCTCTTATTGTGTAGTGTGCATCTATTTCAATTATAGAAGTACACCAACATGTAATTAGGTCTTTGCAATTGATTTGCAACTTCATATGGGATGCAATTCAAAGTTCAAGTTAGTAGTGGTAGTCTTTTAACTAGACAATTTATTTGTTTTCAAGCTACATTTTGTAGGGTCTTGCATGGTTGTAACTAAATAAAGTAGAAAACATGTGAAAGAAGATTGGTGCAAAAGACTAAACAATCAAATTGGTCTATATATTTGCAATATAATCAAATTTTGAGTGAAGAGGACCCATAGCAAACTTTGTATTATTCTTCATTATCAACTTGAAGAATGACGTTTGAAAGTCCAAGCCCAAACTAGATAGAACCTATGACACACAAACCTTAGAAGGCCCAATTGTTTTAGGGTAATAGTATTGGCCTTGATGTGCTATTTGAAAAATTCATCACAATTTTCCATTAACTATTGAAGGAAGACTACCCCCAATGCCTCCATCACCCTGTGTGAAGGAAAATGGGAATGCAACTTTGCAATTAGAGTTTCAACTACTTCCTTGACATACTTTGTAACAATATGCATAATTTGAGCATGGATTTCCTTAGTCACATAGCACACAACACTTGTAATTGATTGTGGTGTTGTGCCCCACATGTCCATTGGTTTCAAAGGCCAAATGATCCAAACATGTGTTGGGATCATTAGCCACCACATAAGTAATCTCTCATAGTTGTACTTAACCAATGACTTGAAGGAATAAAACACATCAAATTTAAAGCTAGGAAAATCTTGATAGGACCACCATATAATGAACAACAAACACATTACAAGCTTGGGATAACTTTGTAAAGTTATTCACAACCTCTAACATGGGTGATAAGCAAGCTAGTCCATATGAGACTTGATGTCACATAACAAATTCATGTTATTAGCTTTAGTTGTAAATTTTGAAGGCAAATCTTCTTGACAACAAGTGCAATTATGCTAATAGGAGCCAAAAGTAGTCGTAACATTGCTTTTTACACCAATTTTTTTTTTTAAATTTAACTTGAACATAAGTTAAATTTTTGCACATTATAAAATCTAATATCTTATTTTATAATTTTTACAAAATATGAAATTATTTCATTAACATTTGGACCTTCAAAAGTAATTTAAAAAAATTGCAACCATTGCTTTTAAGCAATAAAAGGACTTGTAAATGGACTTGGAAAACTTTGAAAATGACATTTTTTGGAAATTTTAACACAAAATATAACAAAATAGTTTTTTAAAAATTAAAAAGATTGTAAAAGATTTTTGAATTTTTTTTTGAAAATATTCCAAAAATATTCCCCAAAAAGTAGTCACTTAAGGGGGTGCCAGTGGGGTGAAATCACATTGCACTATCTATAAAATGTTGTCACAAGGCAATTTCTACAAGATTTTAAGATTTATAATTGGTCATGTGATAAATTATAATAAACTAAAATGAAAAAGGACTCAACATTACAATGTTATATATATAATATAATCACATTGTATGAATTTCATGGATAGTTTTTGGATAATCATAACATAATGGGCTTATAAAGGAGTACCAAAAAATTTGTAACAATCCATAATTGATGAATATGGACTCCATGCACCTTCATGAAATGTTTTTAAATGAGTAAAGGAATCAATGGTAATATGGTGTAATAACATTGATACCAAGGAGGATTTTTTGGAACGGTTTTGGTGACCAAAAGTTTCTATGTACCTTGAATTATGGTTTTTTCTTATTAAGTCCCTTACTAAATGAAAGTAATAGTTCAGAAGTTTGTCTATCAAATTTAAGTTTTCCATAAGGCAAACTTCCTAAAAGGTGGCATCTGCCACCTTGTGCCACATTTAGCTTAAAAGTGGCACACTAGGCAAATTAAAGGTGGCATCCATGTGTAATGTGTATTGAGAAGGCAAATATAATTCAAATTTTGGTTAGGTGATCATGCTGCTTGGTTGCAAATATGCCCTCGAGCGCAAGGTTGGATAGCGACTTTTGATTTGAATTCTTTTCCCATTTCAAAGTGGAAAAATCTGATTTGACTGAAATGGTATTCACGAATGACGTCACCAAATAGGATGAGAAGTAGCGGAGAGCCTGGTACCTTCCCCTCATTGAGTCTTAAGCGTAGTTGAACATTGTCGTGTGATCTTATGCGTCGGTGTTCTACTTCAGTTCAATCTCAACTCCATTATCATGACCATATGTGTGTTAGCTATAGCGTATAGTGTGCTATGGTAATGAGTATTGCCTACTTAGGGTTTCTAGGTTTAGGGTTAGAGGAGAGTGGCTCTTCTAGTAGGACCCACCCTCATGTTGTGAGTGAGGGTATAGTGTGAAAGAGGGCTCAAAGAACATAATTCTTTGAGTTGAGCTTAGAGTGTTGGGAGTAGTTGGAGTTAGTGGAGCTTTGAGCTATGGTGTCTCGTTAGCATTGACCTGGATTCTCCGAGTGGAGTGGGCTTGGCTTAACTGTATGTGTTTGCATCATGAGTTTTATGATAGTAGATCTTTCTCATGGTGTCTTTAGTTATGGTACACGGGTATTTGTGTATATTCTCGTCCATGTTATGTGTTTGTGTGTGTATGTGAGTATGGTATGTTAGCGATGTATGTTGTATGACGATATGTATTCGCACGACACCGTAGTCCTTAACCAACTTCATGTGATTTTGTTCCACATCCTCAATTTTGCTAGGTGACCAGAACCTTGACAAATGGGCATGACGTGGATCCAAGATGTTATGAATGAAATCCCTTGGACATAAATGAACAAGCTAGGCAGGCATTATCGGTGGTGCCCTCGTCATGGTGGCTTCATTGTTGGAGTCCTGTTTAGCTTGGACCTGATGTAATTCATTGACCACGCTGATAGAAAAAACCACAATGTTGTGAATCGCCGCATCTTAATCTTTAGCAAATAAAACACTGAATGCATCACGAGCCAACTACCCTGATCTTCTATGTGTCCTTTGATGGAGGCGATTGTCATCCACCATTCATCAACCTTGATGTATGCGTTCTGGTCTAACTTGTTGTAGGATGTGTCCATGCTGTCATGGCAGATGGAGATGCCGATACAGATATTGCTAATGAGCACTTCGATTTCTGCCGTCTGTTGAAACATCACCAAGTCCTGGCATTACAGCTTGGCGAACGTGACCTGCATCCTTTCGAACAATGGGGCGACCACAACGCATAGGATCGACCACACTAGCGATGAAGCTTGGATTGGTTGCTTTTCTTCAATGTACTGCAATAGTTGGCAACAGTGACAGAAAAACCATTTGAGCATTTTCCCAAACGCCACCCACCACATTATGTCCTTGGGGAATTTTGTGCCATCCATCTCTATGATAAGGTTCAGCTAGGTGTGCAAGTGGACCAAAAAAACATGTGCAATCTTGTAGAATAAGCCATCCATCATTGCTTTCGTGACCTTCTTAATGACAATATTCATTTGGTGAGGAACGCATCACACACGCAAGATATTATTGGTCGCCTCGTTTTCAAGTAATGTCACAAGGCCACTATGGCGACGAGTCATGGTGTTTTCGCCGTCGCTGCTCACCAAGATCAATTTGTCGTGCCACATCGAGAATAAGACATCTCGTATCTTCACAATTAACGCCAAGATGTTGATTACAATATGACGCCCATAAAATGGGACAATCACAAAATGCAGGTTGTGGAGGACACCATTGACACCCATTCGGATGCGAATGTCGAAGTAGGACAACTTGTAGTGGGTGGATTCGTCAGCCTCAATGGAGAATGCGAAGACACATGGTTGGGACAAGATCTTGGAAATCATATGTAGATTGGCAGCAACTAGGACATGAATGAATTGGGAGACCATGTGATTGTTCAATCCCATCAATTTGGGATTCTTCATTCTGACACGATGTTGTTCAATAACGAGAGATTGGAGGATGTGTGATCGATCACTAACAAGAAGCATAAAAGATTTTTGATGGTCACAGAATATGTTGCACCGCTTTCATCGAGTTGGAAGAGCCTCATTGCGTTTGCCTTCAAGATGGGCCGATCGTCCCCATCTGCAACATCATTGTTAAGGGGGAAGTAGAAGTCCCCAATTAGCTCATTGACTATCTTGGATGCGATCATCATCTCTAAGACATCATTGGCCGTGCAAAAGAACTAATTGATAGTGGGCTTCTTTTATCAGTCGAAAAACATTTGCTTCTCAACTTTAGATAAGCCTTGATATTTGAGCCATCCCTCTACATGCTACTTTTCAAGATGCTTGCGATAAAATTCGAGGTAGTAAGGTGGCGTAAAGAGGTAGATAGATTTTGTTCGCATATGTTTGCGGCTGATGTCATCACCACTTCAACCATTGTAAACGCAAAAATTGCATTGAACACACAACACCACCTTCTTCACATTGCGCCCTATGATTGTAAGTCCATATTCCAAGCAATGGGAAAGCTGGAACAGTGTCATACGCTTTGCTGACATCTTCCAACACAAGAAATACACACATTAGCTGCCACAAACACACGGACAAACCATAAACGTCTCTGCAAAAAAAACTTTAAAATGGCACAAGGTGGCACTGTGACAAGTTGTTGCCACTTTTTAGGATGTATTTAATACACACACCAGCTGCCACAAACACACAAACACACCGCAAACGTCTCTGCAAAAAAAAATTAAAAGTGGCACCTAGGCAACCTTAGAAATGGCACAAGGTGGCACTATGATAGGTTGTTGCCACTTTTTAGGATGTATTTAAATCACACACCAATTGCCACAAACACATGAACACACTGCAAACGTCTCTGTAAAAAAAATTTAAAAGTGGCACCCATGGAACCTTAGAAGTGGCACAAGGTGGCATTGTGATAGGCTGTTGCCACTTTTTAGGAGGCATGCATTAAAGGTGAATCACTTTTCACCAAATAAAATGATGTATAACAAGTATTGTGATGCACAATAAGTTAAAATTTTGATGACATCTTTTACCTAACCTAGACACAAGTAAAAAATTAGAATTTGCATGATAACATTTTGGAATTCAAAGTTCATTTAGAATCAAAATTAATCTTGATCCAATGGTTAGATGAAAAGGATTGGATAATATCAATATGCATAGAATATAATATTTATGTTTTTTTTATGGCCATTGGGCTTCATGTTTGTGGTTCATGAAACATTACTAGTTATTTATTTATTTTTTAAACATAATGCATTCACACCTATAAAATTTCTTCCTCTTTCATATGGTAGTGGTTTTTCCTTAAAAGAAGACATTATTATGCATTTATTACTATAAAAATGTAAAAAAACACATTTTTTGAATGGATTTTCAACCAAAAATTCTAGAATTTTAAATTTTTTTAGATTTAATGGATACATATTGATGTCATTCATCACAAAAAAAATTCAATAAAAAATTCCACCCACAACCCTAATTTTGAAATATATATGTAAAATTTCAATTTATGTGACATGTATTATTTTGTCACATAAATACTCCATATGTTCAAGTTCTTCAAGGTTTGTTGTTTTAAAAGAAAATTTGATTAATTTAAATCTAACGCTAATCAAATACAATTTTTAAATATAGGAATAATTTAATATGTGATCTCCATATGTTATGAAAAAAATTAAATGTAAGAACATTATATTTATGATAACAATTTTGGAATGTCACAACCCTAGCCTTGGGCTCACGACCAAGGTAAAGCTTTGCAAGGGCACGGGCCAAGAAGAGTGTGAGAGAGTGTGAGCATGAAGACTCACATTCCCAAATGAACTCCCATTTTGGGAGTTAAAGTTTTGGTGGACTCCTGAACCTTCAGAGAGCGATTGCAAAGGTCAAAATAGCTCGCATTTAGGAGTTATTTATATCATCAGAAAGCTATTGAAGTGTAGATGGCTAAAATGGGCTCGCATGACCCATTTGGACATTTGCAACATAAGTTATGACAAAAAGAAAGGCCGAGAATCAAAACTAACAATTTGACTCTCGACCATAAAAATTTGGGAATCAACCTGAATTCTATGTGTGTAGGTGGCGTGTGATATGTCGTTGGAAAGCTCTTGATGAGATTTGCAACTTTGCTTTAGACCTCATCCCGATTAGAGGTCTGAGCACGAAGTTATAGACCTGCAAAGTTGCGGGAGTTCCAACCCTAGTAGTTTCGGGACCCCCCCTTTGGGAGTCTTGGGACAAAAAGCCATTTGGATGTGGGCTTTGTGGAGAGGTGCAGAGTATACTATATGGGGGAAGGTGGTGGCTTCCCCCGAGTTCAGGCCGTGGTGAATCTTGTGAGTTCGGGGTCGCCCGTGGCTTGTCCTAGCACCAAAGATGTTCCAACATTGTACTAACCAACTTGTGGTTGGTTGGATGCAAATTCGTGTGAGTGAATAAATTGTTTGTCACCTTTCCTAGTCCCATCCCAAAACTCCAGCACGCCCCTTTACCCTTTTAAATGTTGAGAGCCAGGGAACTTGCCCTGAGCTTTTAACCTTTCCCTTGTTTTCTTCCTTAGATTCATCTTTGAGTATAGCAAGGAGCTTGGGAGTGCCTCATGGAAGAACTTTGTGTGTTTATGCCTTGTTCATAATTATCATTAGGAAAATAATTATTTTATATATAGTTAAAAAATTTCCAAAGGTAACCCCAAAATGGCAATTAATTATTCAAAATAATTTATGATCATGAATTAATTGTGAATGATTTAAAATATTATGATTTTGCACACAATTCACAAAAATAAACTTAATAAAAAATCATGCCATTGATTATTTTTTTGTTTGAATTAATATTGAAATACATTCACATTAAATTTTGGTTTCATTAGCCTAGGTTTAACTTTTAGGATTAACTTAAGTTTAACCTTTAAGTCTGGCCTTTAATTTTAATCTAGGTTTTAATTTATATGTTTAGCCTTTAGGTTTAGTTTAGATTTAGTCTTTATGTTTAACTTCTAGGTTTAGATTAGGTTTAGCCTTTAGGTTTAACCACTATGAAAAAAAGGTTGTTTTGTAATTAGCCTTGTAACTCAATTTTTGAGTTGCACAGGACATTTACAACTGATTAGATATAGAATGCAACTCATTGCAACTATGTCAAAACAATTCATTTTCAACTACTATGCAACTCCATTATAATTTCACCCATGATGTCATGTTAATGTCATTAATTGTCATCCATCTATTAAAATTTGACATGTGGCATTTATGAAAAAATTTGGACATAATATTTTTTTTGAAATATTGATCTCCATCATCTATTATGATTATTAATGATGGTTCGAAATTGTGACACATGGCACAATCTTTTTTTGCCACATGGCATATTAATTATATTTTGGAATATATATATATTTAAAATTTCTAAGTAGGTTGTACATAACCATAAGTAGGTAGGTTGGTAAATCTTAAGATTTACATATTTACATATTTACCTAGGACCTACCTATCTACCTAACTACATAGGTAGGTAAAAAAGTAGGACCTATTTACTTACCTAGGCAGGTAAGTAGGTAGGAAAGCACAAGACTAGGTGAACTAAAGAATAACCATGAATTGTTTTTAAAAAAAATTTATGTTTTGCATTTAGGTTAAATTCTTTTGAGCTCATCCCAAAATGGCACATGTATTTTACTGAGAACATAATAGAACAAGACTTTTCTATATAACTTGTAACATGGGATTTGAAGACAAAACATATGGGTTAAATCTTTTAATCGTTTCTTAATTGCAACTATAGGGTAAATTGGTCGGTGACAAAACACTTAAACGCTTAAGGGAGGCTAGATCCAAAGGGAGGGCTCCATTGTTTTTAGTGTCCAAAAAAAAACTTAAACTTGTCCTATTGGCACATGTGGTGCACTAAAAATCGTTAAAAACATAGTAAAATTGAAAAAGTTACAACCACCCAAAGTAGAAGGGGTCAAGAACTCAAAAAAATAAACCATCAAACAATACAAAGGCTAGTTCCCAAACACCTAAAAAATGTTTCATATGTTATAGATATAAATAATTGATGAATATGTATCCTTATTAAGTTATAAGTAATTATATTATAATCATAACATAGTTCAACTGTAGTACTTTAGTAGTGGCGCACTAGTGGCCATATTAATTGTATCAATGGGAATCACATTCAAAAAACTAGTTGCAAATGTATTCCATAATGGGTGGTGGGCATGTGAACATGTGGCATGATTGCATGTATGTACATTGTACACTTATTGCAACATAGTTGTTATTTTAGTGGCACATTTACAACAACAAAACTCTTCAAAAAGTCAAACATGGTTGACTACATATGTATGTACAATGTATATAAATTACCATATAAAAGACCCATATTTAACTCACTTGTAATTATAATACAATTGATTTTTTGACGTGACAATTTATCTATCAATACACCATATTTTTAAGGGGATAGTTGCACATTAGTTGCATATAAGTTTTTTTTTGAGTTTAAGTTGCCAAGTAATGTGGTTTCGACAAACACAATTTCTCATAGTAAATGTAGGTTTAAAATGTAAATTTATCCTCTACACTTAACATAGGTTTAGTTTCTAAATTTAGTTTTTAAGTTGAGCCTTTAGGTTTAACCAAATTTAACTTAAGTAGGCTTAGGTTACTTCAAATTAACTTAGGAAGGCCTAGTTCACCTTAGGTTAGACTTGGTGGGTGGTCAAGGTCTATGTCAAACTAGGTGAACCTAGGGTGGCCTAGGTCAACCTAAAGTTATTTAGGTTAACTTAGGCTAAAATATGTTAATGTTCATAGCTTTGTGATGATTATTATATTGCAAATAAAAACTTGTAGTGCAATGGTTAAAGACTTAAACTTTCATAGTGAAGGTGAAAGGTTTATGTTGTCACATTTGTAACTTAGGATTATTGAGGTTCCTTGTTAAAATAACTTACCTAATTTATTATAGGTTTTTTTTTAGTTTAAGGTGACTTTAACTAAACTCCTAGTCTAGGGTTCCTAGGCCTTGGTTATCATGTGGCATCACATAATTGGACCAAAAATGTTAATTTCCTAACTTTAGGTTGCCACATGGCAACAAGAAATCAATAAAAAACTTGTAATTTGTATTTTTTTTAAAAACCTTAACCATTGGATGCATTTTTCATAACTATTATTCAATTTAATGTTACAAAATTCGTTGATCATGGTTGCATGATCTTTCAAGTTCATGATCATCCATGACTTTATGAAATGGTATAAAATGGCATAAATGATTATAGTCACAATTGCAACATGGCATAAGTGATGAGTTTAGATTGATTACATAATTATGTAGTTGTTAAGGCATATACAACTAAGGTTTGTAGTCACAAATGGAATTATAAATGTCACCTTTTGACATACTAAAGCTCAACAAAGGACTCATTGACACCAACACACCTATACAATGCATACAATGTAGACACACACAAAACAAGGTTCACACTATTATCATAATGCATACAACAAACTTTAAATATATTGCACATGAGCTTGTCGTTTGTAAGAACTTTCAAGGCTCTTCGTATAATGTTTAAGGATTCAAGAGTCAACATAAAACACTTAATTACCAAATGGCAAACCCATCTTTGGGTGGTACCAAACCACCTTAAGGAATGGTTAAGGAACCAACAATGGCCAAATCATTTTCCTTAACCATTTCTTTTAAATGTTTTCATAACTATAATTTTTTTTGTGCATGTTTATCCATTGCATGACTTAATATATGGCTTGAAGTTTATTTTAGAATTTAAAAAGTGGAAATTGTTAAAAATGTGTATTCTTATTAATGATGGCCCTTTCAAGAATCATATTTTTTAACTTTGAAAATTCATAACTAAATTATATTTATTCAATTCATTTCTTGATAAAATATAAAAATAAAATGATTTCAAAATTACCTAAGGGTAATCATTCCCAATAAAATTCCTAAATCATGTTTCAAATTTATTTTCTTGACCAAAAAGTTCAAGGAAAGGAACAAACGTTATATTCCTAAAACTTTTTTTAAATGCAATGATTAAACACATCAAAATACACAATATTTGTGATATTATTGAAATTTCAATATCTGTGGAACATTAGAATTATACACTCATTAAAATATTTTTAAATCAATATTTATTTAATTGTTTCTTAAAAGTTTGCTGGGTTGAATAAAATCATGGTGTGACATTCCTAATGGCACCACCCAAGGATCAATTTGCCCCAAACTCTACTGCCTTGCCTTTGAAATCAAGTCAAAGGCATCAAATCAAGTTAGTGCTTCCATATTTGAAATCAAGTCTCAAACCTTGACCCACAATGAATGTCGCAACCCTAACTTGGCCAAGTGTGGGGGTGAAGCCCAACACTTGGAAAAGTTGGGGATTTGGAGTCCTCCGGGACTCCCGAATGTTTAGAGCTCGACAGCAGGACCCAAAACACCT
>Ga0116228_10000632_pt1 | contig 27286 bp, 24 predicted proteins | sample S1TSphfallax_2_FD_89694 | JGI IMG/M metagenome (GOLD analysis project Ga0116228, IMG submission 89694) | Host-associated microbial communities from peat moss isolated from Minnesota, USA - S1T2_Fc - Sphagnum fallax MG | ecosystem: Host-associated > Plants > Peat moss > Unclassified | place... | reverse complement strand
TAATAGCGTACAATCACTTATGAGCGCACATTAACCCTACAAACGTACATTAACCCTCAAAAGACATGATGGGCATGCCCGTAACCGGCCATCATGTATGAGGCCGTGCATACGGGCATGACAAAGTTAGCATAACAACCATTAGCAAACAATAATGTGCAAAAGAAATTATGGTAACTATTCACATTCATTTGACACCCATATGATCAATATATGTTGATTTACTTCATTTTTTCAATTGATTTTTCACATTGAATTGTAAACACTCCATATGTATGTGTTTTTTATGAAGTGTTGTTATTGAGCTATGAAGGATATTAAATAGGAAACACAAAAACTAGGAGTCCAAGAAGATGATCCACTAAAGTGTTCAAAGGAAGAACAAATGGTTTGCAAAACCCTACACTTAAAAATGGAATTTTATAAAATTCTATCAAAATTTTAGAAGTTTCATGTTTTTTTTTCCTTCGCCATCTTCTAATTTTCATTTTCTATCCTTTTAATTATCAATTTCACACTTTCATAAGTTTTGTATGCATTGAAAAAGAAGAAGAAAACTATGTTGGTGGAAAAAGCTTAAACTCGAAGAAAGTCAATTTTCAAGATCTTTCTATCTTTCACACATTTTTGCTTGCCTTCATTGCCTATTTGATATTGTATTTTTGTGGAGGGGCTTGCTACCCTTGGTGCCAAAATTAACTTGACCTCTTCACAACAACTCGAATGTTTTTTGTGTTTTGGGAGAAATTGAACTTGGTTTTTCCCAAAAATAATTTTTTTTTAGGGTTTGTGAAGAGCTGAATTACTCTTAATGCTAAGAAGTTTAGCTTCTTGCCACAAACCCAATGGCCAATTTGACTGCTCCAAAAACACACAATAAATTGTGTTTTTGAAAAAGCCAAACTACTTTCATATCTACCACAGGGGAAGGCGCAGGGGGGGTGGGGGGGCTTTTAAATTGCTCAATGGCCTCAAATTAAAAGCATTCCCTCTTGATTTTTTTGGCTTTGTTGTATGTTTGTTGCCCATTGATGATGACCACAATGACCTGAAACTCCATACACACTTGCTACATACTTCAACCACATTGACCTACTCACCAACACACTACAACCTCTAGCAATAGGAAGTATAAAAGTTTCATGCTTTTTCCTTTTTCTTCACATTCTTATTTAACTCCCAAGGAAGTGCGAAATTGAAAATCATTTCAAATTGGTCACTTTTGCACCCTAAAGACCAAGAATTGTCCTATCGAAACTTCCTTGCCACTACAAATAAAACACAAATAATCTACCTTCTACACAACTCAAATTAGATGAATTGTTGATTTTTCAAATACATTACTCACCTACAAGGAACAATCCAAGCTCAAAACAACACATTGTGTAATCAAACTTCTACAAAAAGACATTGTAAAACTTATTTATTTAATTGTGCTTTGGAGTATTAGAAGATTGAAAGTGAAACTCCCAAAGCACAAAATGATGGTACAATCCTCAAACACAAAATCACTTAGTTGTGTTCACACTAAACTAATTCCTTAATAACTCCAAACCCTAATTTTAGTGTTCAAACCTAGCTTATTGTAAATCTACCTTTGACTTAAGGCAAACAAACTAAAACTCTTGAAACCTTCCTTGATTTTCATATCACAATGGGGCTGATTAATTGTTTCTATATCACTTTTGAACCTTTTGGAGTTTGCAATTGGCCACCTCCCAAAGTGTCCTTTCCTTGTCAAGATGCATTTCAGTCAAAACTTCCTCACCCACATCCTTGATAGGGTTCCCAATTGTAGCCCAAAGTTGTAGGCAAATTTGATGATTGTTTTGTGCCCATTGTTCAATGTTCCAAATTATTATAACAAATTTTAACCACATCTAGATGGTTCACCTAATCTTGTTGGTCCACTACACCATTGTTTCAAAGAAAGTATTGGATGATTAACCTTTGGGTGCACATCAATTTGGGGTCATAAGTGTTCATCTTGAGCTTTGACCCCATCTTTTCACGCAAGGCTCACCAAAACTTGTTCATCAACTTTAGATCTTAATCAAACACAATATCCTTTAGAAGGCCATAAACACCTTGATGTAAAAGAAATAGTCCCACTTGCTTTTTGTAGATTGATCAACACCTTGATGTAAAAGAAATAGTCCCACTTGCTTTTTGTAGATTGATCAATCTATCTTTTAGAATCGTTCCAGAAGAGGCAATAGGCAATATGATACATGGAATAGACTAAAACTAGTTGATCCCTTTTGGGACCTGGAGTGGAGGTAAGCCTAGCTCCCAATATTATGAAAGGTATTAATATTTTTACTGCCAATGTAATTAAGGATTTTCCACATAATTATGAAAGAATAATTCAAGTGTTGTGAAAGAAAGGCAACAAGAAAAAACATCTTTACTTTGAGAGTGTTTGAAATGATGCCACATGGCACTCTGGAATTTCAGATTGGGTTTTGAGCCCTCAGGCCTACCTCCACTAAACAGATCTACCAAAAAAACCCCTAAACTTCCCTTTCTCTCACTCTCATCACCTCCAAATTGATAATGACTTAATAATAGAAGTGCCATCATATTTCTTCACCACCATCAAAACAATGATTGAGATTTTTAAAACAAAGATCATATCTTCTGAAAGCTACAAATGCAAGGATGATTGACATATATGACATTTGAACTAATCAGTCTTCAGATTGGCTAAGAGGGCCACTTACAACTCAAAATCATTGCCGCCTTCTTCCATGTATGAAGAAAGGCCACCATAAACAATCAAAACATCTCTACCTCTATTCCATGAGGTGGTCACTCTTCAAACCATGCAAGGGTCACTGGCAGTTCATCCCCACACAACTCGGCTCATTTTCATCAGCTGCATTTAGAATGTAATGGGCACCCTCATTCTTCAAAATTTCCTTGACACTCACAATCTAAGGGATGAGAGAAAAATGCAGCATGTGATGCTGCAAATGCTTAGGACTGTAGACCAGATGCATCCCCAAGAATATGGCTGTCGCATGCTTGAAGCACTCAATGTTCTCTAATCAGTCCCAGGGAGCTGTTTAAGAGGAGCATTACAAGATAGAAAGTTATTTCTTGGGACACTCTCCAGAACAATCCAGAGAAGAAACTCCTGGGACAGAAAATTAGAAGGCACAATACTCAAAACTTGTTGTGCTATACTCACAACAGAAGCCACATCTCCAGCTCCAAACAAAAATCACTTAGTAAAAAACATTCTGGTGACACAGAACTGTAACAACAACAATAAGAAATGAAACTTTATCCAACAAGAAACCAATGTTTTGGCAATTCAGCCACAACAACCTGTATACCATGTCATTTCAACATCTCATATGGCAAATACACACCCATTTGAGGACCTGAAATGCCTAAGATTGCAAACAAACCTAACAGTTGATGAGAACTTGGTGTCTGCATTTAGCACACACAAGGTCAATGCTTTTGCTCTATTGTGAGAGGTTATCTCTAAACATAAAGTAGATATAACTCTCATTGCAGAGAGAAACTCCACCAAAATATGTAAGGCAACACAAACAAATGTTATGTCAGTTCCAGCCAAACCAAAACAAGAATGACAAGAATGAGTCCAGTCATGACCTTGTGACTGTCAGTCACAAAGAATCAAACCATTGTGAAAGGCAGTGACTAGGTGCTGTTACTCCATCAGCTCCTCACACTGGGTCTCTAAACATAAAACTACAAGCAAATTCTTGATTTGGTCAGCACTTCTATACTGAGAGCACAAAGCACCATTACAAGCAGAACAGTTAAGATACCCTTCTCAACGGGATTTTCCAAAGAGACCTGAAAGCAGATCTGGATCTGTTTGCAATTTCTGCTGCTGGTCAATATCAGCAAATGCTGGATGAGTCAACAGCTTTTCCAGCAGCTGTGTACCCCGCAGTGCATTTGTGAGAGGGAGGTGGCCCTCAGGTGTGGGGTCCGCCACATCCCACATGAACTCAAGAGGGAACTTCTTGTAAGTGTCTTGGTATTCATCAAGTGCCCGAGTCCATCCAACTTTCTTGAAGAAAGCATTCCAATTCCTTTTTCCATTGTTCCATATCTTCCTCTGTACACTGTACCCAAACTTGTTGTTGCTGTAACCCCGCCAAAGTGAATCTATGACCCGCAAGTCTGCCTCTGGGATAAACTGAACCTCTGTGAAATAAACCCATTTCCTCTTTGCTGCCCCCTCCCCAGATAGCTCACATAGCAGTCTCCTTGTCTCTGCATCAGCAGCTTCCCACTCCCCAGCTGCAAGCTTTTCTCGAAGCCCATCAAATGAGATCCCTGCCTTGGATTCCAATGATGTATCAAATGCCTGGAACATTAAAAACACAGTAATTCAACTATAAATCTCACAACCTGGTGCTGGAAACTAGTTGGAGAATAAAAAGATATGGAGATGTCCTTGATTTAATTGAAACCTTGCACCCATACAAAGAGGCCAAGAATCCAGCCATAAACACATTAACAAGTTTCCACTCCTGCAAAACACCAGGTTGTGAGATTGTAGTTTCTGTGATTTCCCACAAGTTAAAGAAGAACGGATAATCAGAGCACCACAGGCTTTGATTAAACTTGTGATCAGAACTCTTATGGAACAAAGAGTAGCAAAACTGCTCTGTATCTGTCATATATGGATTGAGCTGACTGTCCACTTCTTACAATCACAGAATAGATGCTCTGAGGTCTCCTGTTACTTCAGATTGAAACCTGAGAAGACTTGAGTCCTGCTCCCATTCCAATGACCATGCTGCTATACAGGAAGAGTTTTACATTGACACTCGCATTAGGCTAAAGAAACGGGGTTTCAAGGAAAATGTTACTATCGCAGTTTTCATCACCACAACAAAACATGTGCATAAAACCAAATGCAAGTACCGAAGAACTTATCCATTTATCGGAAGATAACTTTTGGCATTAGAAATCCCCAACCAAAGAAAATTCCTGGACTACGGATGCAATGCACATACACACAACCTGTGGTCACTCATCCCATTATCTTCTTCCCTTCACCACGTCAAGTACCATTCCGGCAAAGGAAGAAACAATATGAAATAAGCAAAATGCCTATATGGCCTCCCTTACCAGCAACGCCTCCTGCTGGTTCATTGCTGCAGCCGTGTGCAGACGGCGGTCGGCGGGAACCACCACGCTCGTCCGCAGAGGATTCCATACCGATGCCTTTCTTTCAGAGAAGCAAAAGGAGGAGAGAGAAAATGACATCCGCGCCTTACAACCCGCCAATATCCTAGCCACCCCGGAGACTCCTCCCAATCTTCCTCCTCCTCCTCCTACCCCAAACTCTTGCGCATGCTCTTGCGCCGTATGACAATAACCCTGCAGCCAGCTGTTGACCACACCTCGTACGAGCACATTTTCTAGCACCATCGATTCAGCCCAAAAAAACCACTACAAAAAAACCCAAGGCAAGTAAAAGGGGAAAAAAAAACCACCCTCCCTGATGCTCCCCAACCCAACCCGAAATCCTTCACAAACCGTTCAAAAGCATTCCAATTTCCTCCCTTCCTCCTCTCCCTCGCGTGAAGTGTTCCGAAGCTCGCCGCGCGCGCGAGGATCACTGTTCGTCCGCGCTCTTGCCGAGAGCAGCGGTATCTGGTGGGAGTGAGCAGAGCCAATTAATGGTCGCCGTGTCAGCGATAAGGCAGCAGTCCAGAAGGATAAGGAGCCGCTTTTTCCTCTTTTCTAGAAAACAAATCTAAAATAAAATTATTTTTCTTATATCCTCATAGGTTTTAATTTCTTATCTTCTTTTGGGTGGCGATTTTAATTATATTTTCCCCTCTTTCTTTTGCCTCAGTAAGGATTTTATTTTAGACTCGTTTCTGTCGTTTATAATAAATACACAATTATCGAACACCTTGGTAAAGGCCTTTGAACGAGGGTTGCTCGTAAATTGAGGGCAAGACGCTAAATACCCCTTAACGAGCTTTGTCCAGTGCATTCTCCAAACCCCTAACCCATCCCTACCCCACCACTAGACTTGACCCCACTTCCAGAGTTGAGCCCTCCCTTTGTCATCAATAGAACATCCCAAGCACCTCTGTCACTCCCTTCGTTGTCAGTTGCAGGACATCCAACGTTCTGCATTGAAAACATAACATCCAACGTTTCACATTAGAAACATAACAGTTCAAATATAAATTAAGAATAGCCAAATGTAGATTGGGCATTTAGGGTTTCATATTGTAAACAATGTAAGTAAGTTTTTAGGGTTTGGTGGTCCAAAACGATTATAGAAGCATTGAGTGCAAAGCACTATTGTCTTTCATCGGAGAACACATTGGAGAGTGTCATTCCTTTGAAAGGTTTAGGGTTGCATTAAGTGTTGAGGTGATTACATAAGTAGTTTTCTTCATAATTCTTGTGTCCTGTTTTAACTCATGAGCAACTATGGAACCAACATAAATAACAAAAATTACACCATTTGTTGCTACAAGTGTCATTGAGGAAAATAACACAATGTGTAATGTGATTATTGTAGACATTGTGGAAAGATCTCCCACTCCCATTGTTATTTACAATGTTGAAGGTGAACTTGATTCTCCTGCAACTGAAGATGACAATAAACAAAATCTTGACAACACACATAAGCTTGATGATGGCTTCATGCAAATTAGAGGAGAGGATGGAAAGTGAAGACATTTATTGTAAGAGGTGTTGCTATTTTTTCTGCAAGAAGACCTTTGCATGATTCGTTTGCTTGGAAGACAAAAATATATCAACATTATGAAAACATCAACAACATGATGGGTAGAAGGGGTAAGTTTTCTATTACTTTATTTCTACCTTTCTTGAGTTTGTTGTTGAGTGTGTTGCAAAAATGGGCAATAGGATTTGTTGATAGCAAAGAAAGGTCTTTGTTTACTAACTACATATAGGACCTTAGGATTTTGCAATTTGTTATTTTTCTTTTGAAACTTAGGTCTATTGTATTGAGTACATACAATTTGGGAAAGTAATAGTGGACATCATTCCACCTTGTTTTGTTGAACTTAACAATTTAAAAATTGATTCACAACATATTGTAGGTATGAGGAGGTCCAAATGGCAAAAGTAGGATTTACAAATCAACAATACAATAGAGTCAACATCTCTGCGTTGCACTATACCTTGAGGAAGAGTATAAGACTTTTGCATTAGAATCACATTTTGATGTCAAATGCCTTGATTTCCCCATCGGAATCGACCTTCCTTTCAATGCAAGTTTTGCAAGAATTGTTACAAAGACAAAAACACCCCAAGCTACCGTAGAATGATGATGCAGTGCTCAAAATACAAGGGCAAGGAATTGTTTAAAATGTACCTAACTTGGACCAAGTATGAGGCAAAAAAGTTAACAAGGCTAGGGAAGAAACATGGCAAGACCCTACTAAATAGAAGTGCTCAAATGATGATGCAACAGAGCATCCCGGTAAGAAGGTTGCATCAACAAGTTTAAAATCTTGAGACAAAGCACTAGCACCTCCAAGGCCCATACATCAAAAGGACAAGGTGGTTGTTGAGTTAAGCAATGATGGAGACTTTTACCCAATTTACTACCTAGGTACATATGATTCCAAACTTGACATTCCTTTTTTAAATCTCTAATTCATATAAGAGCTTATCTTGTTGCATTTTTATTTTCCAATTTTAATTTACAAACATTTTGTTTTTTAGCTTCACTTTCCAAATGAAGATTTCCAATTCTAGTTGTTGACTAACTAAACATTTATTTCCCATTGCTATTTGTAGATCTTCATAATGCCCATGTAAACAATATGTACCGCATTTTTAAATTCCCAAATTTTCATTCACTTTTAAATGGGATACCTATAAGTGTTGCCCAATCATTACAAATTGCCAAAACCACTTTCCAAACAAATATGCCTATAGTGGAGAATTTTGCAATTGTCAAACCAATACATTATACAAGGCAAAATAAACTAGATGAAGGTTTATTTTTGTGAATAAAGGTATTTAATTCTTTCTATGAGGGAAATTAAAGGCCTGGATTCATTTGAAAACACTAAGAAACTAAACCTATGTATTGGCAAGTTTATCATTATTTTTGGATGGGCAAACACTACCACAAAGGGGTGTAGCACATGTAAGCATAATTGACATTGAAGTGAAATCAAATAAGACAATTGAAACATTCACAATTAAAAGCGCGCGTGACCCTCTCCCTATGGAAGTACAAATGAATGGGTTTTATGTCTTATTGTCAAAAATAAATAAAATAATGGACTGGATAATGCTTGAAAACCCTAAATGATGCACCTCCAAACTCCTTGATAGACAATTGCGAGTCTAAAGGTGAAAACAATGGAAGGATAAGGATTTGGGTACAGTCCAACACTTTAGTGGTAGAAGGGCGTGTTAGAGCTTTGAGATGGGGATTAAGACAAGTGAGAAGCGGGTCAATTATTCACACGAACTTGCACAAATCAAACAACAAGTTGATTAGTGCATAGTTGGAGCACTTTTGGTGCATTGACAATTCATAGGTAAACACGGATGACACACTCCCAACTCCTTGAAAGACTCAAATGTGAGTCCAAGTAAAAAACAATAGAAGGAGTCGGGGCACACTCCTTAGCTCACAACATTTTGAGGGGTAGAAGGGGCATGCTGGAGCTCCAAGATGGGACTAGGAAGAGTTGACAAACTTCACTCACTCACATGGGCCTGCACAAAACCCACACAAGGTGGTTAGTGTGTAGTTGGAACATTTTTGGTGTTAAGACTCACCACGGGCAATATAGACACACAAGACTCACCACAGCCCGAACTTGGGGGAATCCACCACCTTCCCCCTTATAGTATACTCTGCACCTCTCCACGGGGCCCACATCCAAATGACTTTTTATTTCGGGACTCCCAAGTGGGAGTCCCGAAATCGCCCAAGTTGGGACTCCCATGACTTTGGAGCCCCATAACTTTGCGAGCAGACCTCGAATCAAGATGAAATCTAAATCAAAGTTGTAGCCCTCATCGAGAGCTTTCCAAAGGTATGTCGCACGCCATCTGCATACAAGTAAATCGGGTCGATTATTGACTTTTTTTGGTCGGGAGTCAAATTGGCAGTTTGACTCCTGACCCTTCTTTGGGCCATAACTTGTGTTTTAGATGTCCAAATGAGCAATGCAAGCCCATTTTAAACATCTAAGTTCTAAGAGCTTTCCAATGATATAAAGAACACCACAAGCCATTGAGTTTTGACCCCTTAAATCGCTCTTTGAATTTGTTGGGAGTCCACTGGGACTCCATCTCCCAAAGTGGGAGTTGCCTTGGGAGTGTGAAGGTTCAGTCCTTCACACTTTCCTACATTCCTGGGAGTATGTGATGTGACTCCCGGGCTTTCTTTTGGCCTGCACCCTTGCAACCCCTTTGCCATGGTTGCGAGCCCAAAACTAGGGTTGTGACAATAGACTCACAAGACTCACCACAGCCCAAACTTGGGGGAAGCCACCACCTTCCCCCTTATAGTATTCTCTATGCTTGGCCATGGGGTTCGCACCCAAATTTCATTTTGTTTTGAGACTCCCAAGTTGGAAGTCCCAAAATTCTTGAAATTGGGATTCCCGCAACTTTGAAAGTTCATAACTTCTTATGCAAACCTTCGATTGAGGTGACTTTTAAAGAAAAGTTATAGCCTTCATTAGAAGATTTCCAACAATATGTGGCATGCCACCTGCACGTAGGTAAATCAGGGCGATTCTTGATTTTTAATGGTTAGTACTCAAATTGGCAATTTGACTCCCCACCTTTCTTTTGGCCATAACTTATGTTTTAAATACCCAAATGGGTCATGAAATCCCATTCTAGACATGATTGTTTCAATAATTTTCATTGGTAGAAGGAACTCTTCAATCTAATTAATTTTGACCCTTGCAATCACCCTTTGAAGATTCAAAAGTCTATCGAAATTCCAACCCCCAAAGTGGGAGCCCACTTGGGGTGTGTGTGGGTTCATTCCTCACACTTTCCTACACTCCCAGGAGCATGAAATGTGACTCATGGGCTTCACTCTTGGCCTGCACCTTTGCAAGCCCTTGCCTTGATCGCGAGCCCAAGGTTAAGGTTGTGACACTAAAGAAACCTTAGCTCTTATGAAGATGGAAATTGAACGTACTATAGGAAACACACTTGTGTCCACATTTGGAGAATGGTACTTTTTTTCACCGATGAGTTTACTTCTTCTTATTCATAATCATTATTTTGCACCCTAAGTTCAAATGTCTCACAATCACTCCTTTGCAACATGGGTTCTTATTATTTACATTCCATGTTCTACAACCTTGCTTCTTATTACTTATATAATCGTTGTTCCCCAACTTAGGTTTTGATCAATCATAATCAATGTTTTGCAACCCAGGTTGTTATTAGTGCAAATCATTGTTCTCCAACCTAGGTTCTTATTAATCACATACTACACATGTAGGTTGTTGGAGGGGTTAAAACAATAACCACAATTTCTAAGATTATCGCAAAGTCTTTGAATGCATGGAGTGAAACTGGTTGTGGAGACAACACCATGAAATGATTCATAAGGATGAAAAATCTCTAAGAATACCTACAATATGTGAAAAAAATGGTTGTAGAAACATTTAGGAGGAAGAAAAAAAAAATGTCCAATAAGAATTACAATTTTATGACCAACAAGTTAAGGGTATTGAGGAGAAATCCAAGTGGGGGTGGTCGCCTTTATATTCATTGTTGAAGCGTTATCCTTTACAAACTAGTCTTTAGTGGTAATGGGAACACACAAAGGAGGAGTTGGAAATCATCACTAAAGAGCTTGAAAAGGAATTAGAACCCTTCTCATTAAACTATGCATGCCCGCATATTGTTAAAGTTTTCAAAAAAAATTACAAAGCATTGTTTGGTAGACAACACCCCTTAGCACATCTAAACAAAGGTTTAACACAATGAACTATCCTCCATTATGTTCGTGAGTAAACCCACTTTATGAGGTTAACCATTGTTGTGTAAGATGTAATAGACTACAAAATTCTTTAGTTCCCAAAGATGTAATACAACATTGAAGATGTTTTGCAAGTTTGAGAAGACTTGTTAGGTCTATTAGGTTTTACTACAAAACCCAATGGTTGAAAAAATATGGGGGTTTATGGCTAGAAATGTTCATAAAGCGATTTTGGACATGCATGATCTTGGACTAAACAAGCAATTGGAAATATGTCGTGTAGTTTTTCCACTGGGCCAGGTGATAGGCCTGCACTAAACAAAATATTACATCTTCACACTAATACCCCTAGTTTTATTTTGTTTCTACTACACAATTCCATTCAATATGCCATAGTGTATTCCATAATGTGTTCATTTGAATGTTCTATTGTTAGGTTCTTAATGAAACTTTGGTGTTGAAAGAGGAAATAGACATGGGTTGGGTTTTCCCAAGGAAGGCAAACTTTAGGATGGTAATGCCCTTCATTATAGGGGAGGTAAATGCCAACAATTGTTAGTAGAAGTTATTGACTTCCACCTTCGTGAATTATCCCTTAAACTAGGGAAGGTAAAAGAAACATATTAAAATAATGTTTCCACCTACAAATTGGCCAATGCAACAATAGAAGGTATATACACATGTTTCATATTTCCAATTTATCTTTACTACTTTAGTTTTCAAATCATAACTAATTACTAATTTATGGTTTATATTCCAATTTTTAGTGATTTGATGTCTGATCACTCCTTTTTAGAAGATTGAATGACCATATCTACTAGTAACACTTACTATGACGAATTTTATGCAAGAAGTTGAAGAGTTTCAGGGATTATATTTGTTGTAGATAGTTGTAAGTCATGAAACATTGAAGCGAAACCCTAGCCATTTAGTTGGTATATGTAATCTTACATCAACAATCCCACCCCTACATCACCACTCCCATCAAATGTTGTCTTTGTTGCCCTTACTAGGTTCATGCGAACACCATCCTTTTCCATTGGTCTACAATGTTCAAGGCAATATGCATTGAGCCCTTTAAGATCACTACCAAACCTCAATGACATGTTTTCCTAAGTTGTGCATTTTTTGAGCCAATCATAGAACTCGACCCAAAAGGTGCAAGTAATGTGTTGACATGTATGGCGGGATCAAATATTGGTGAATCAAAGGACTATGTTATGTTTGTTTAACTATCAATCTTCGATTTCATTGGCAGTTTGGCACTAGTTGTGCAAAATTTAATTCAATCCAAAGGTGGGACCAACAATTTTGCCATCTCAATTGTGATTACAAGTGAATACTTGAAATTAAGGCTTGATGTTGACATTGGCCTACTTGACAACAAAGAAGGGTTCTTGTCTACTGATGTCGTGGAATTCTTCAAGGTGTGGTTTACACATGGCCATTTATTAGGGTAGTCTATGGACATTACCCGCCCCCACTTGTGGAATATTATGAAGAACTGGATTAAAAAAAAGGGAAAGTCATAAGATATTGTTATTAAGTTTATAAGAAAGAAGTTTAGTGTGCCCATTGAAGTGAAGGTCGTTTTAGTCCCACTTTAAAATGCAAACCATTGGAGTGTTATTATAATGAGTGATGATGTTTTTTTATCATTATGATTCGTTGAAATTTGCAAACATCTTTCATTTGCTAGTATTACACTGTTTCTTTGCCAAAATTTCGACAATGAAATAAGGTAAGTTGTTTAGGACAAATGAATCGAAGCAAGCCATGTCTAAGACGAGTTGGACTTGGGTTGATGGATTGTAGCAAGTGTTAGATTGGGAGCGTGGATTTTATGTCGTAAAGTTCACACAAAGTTTTGCAAGTGGATGACACATGATAGTTGCACTTGCCTTAAGGTATTTTTTTTAAAGTTCATTATCCCATTTCTTTTTTCCTAATTATCAATCATATTTACAACTATAATTACACATTTGCTTGCATGTAGGTGACATAGATTTGGTTATCAAAGGATGAAATAATCCAAAATTGATCAACATTAATTGGAGCAATCAAAAAAACATTGCACAACACTAATGCTCCAAGCAAGGCATTGTTGATTGACTTGAAAGAACATCTAAAAGTTGTTGAATCAAACCACTTCAAAAAAACCACCAAGTATTCAAAGGAGTGAATGACTTAAAAGGATGGTGTGTTTTACAAGTCAGTCAATAACATAATCTAGTCATGCTTCTAGGTTTTGTTGGCAAACAATGTTGTATGTTACCAAGTTCTTGTTGTAGAACATTTTGGACATTATGCGAAATGTCTCAAAACGTTTTGGACATATACATGGTTTGAAATGTCTTCGTTTTAGGAATGACTAGTGCTTTTGATCATACTCCTTTGAAAGTCACAAAAGCCTAGTTTAAAGACTTGTAGGAAACCAATAAAAGAATTGACTCTATTGTCTTTTGCCCTTATGCAAAAAACTAACTTCTCACCTATTGTAAGAAATACCTATGGTGGATTTGTGTGTGTTTGTTTTGAGCCATTCACATATAATTGTTATTACTACAAGTCATGTAACAAGTATGGAGTGTAACTCTACATTTTTTGAGTTTGCTAAATGTAGGGTTGCCAATAGTCAAGGTAGTTAAAACATTAAATAGTTGTGAGAGATGTTGATTACAAGTGCTTCGAAGTGGTTAAATGTAACCTTCACAATTTGGCATCAATCCTACGAAATGTGAGGCAAGAGACTCTATTATTTATTTGAATAGTGGGAGTTAATAATGTTGCAAAAGCTAGCATAAGCAATTAGGAAAATGTGCCATTAGTGACAATGCTAATGGGTGAGCAAGTGAGCATGAGTAGGCGAGCTTGTTCAAATGAGCAGGAAAGGAATTGTAAAGCATATTCCATGCCATGTCATGGAATATTTTTAATATTTATTTTTTCTGCCACATGGACATTATTAAGTGACATTGCAAAATATTCTGCCACATCACATAATATTTCATGACATGGAAAATATTTTTGATAAGCCATGGAATATTTTGCCACATCACATCCATGGTTTGTTTTAATGTGAACAATGGCTTATTGACTATGAACATGGGTTTGGCTAAGAAAGTTGTCAAGAATAGCATCGTGTGAACATGTGAAGGCATTCTTGCTTATTTAACTTGATGCATTTTATCATCCCTTGTGCAAATAATGTTCCAAATGTTTAATGTTATTGGACAATAATTAAAATATTCTCAAAATTGTTGAAATGGCTGGGAATTGCATACTTGATAATTATTTGATAAAAATTAACTTTTCAAAATATATTAAATATTTGTAAAACATGTGTTGAAATGGCCGAAGTATTATACATAACTAGACATCACTCTACAATGATTGAAAAGTTACAAAATGGAAAACAAAACGAATGGGCCAAAATTAGTATCTAAATTTATTACATACTCCAACTAGCTACAAAGAGGTTTATGAATGAGATTCTAATGTATTATCACAAGATTTTAAAAGCTTTTGAGTGCTTCAACAAATGTTGAACTTCATCTCAACTCCATGTGCAGTGATGAAAGAACTATTTTGTGAGCCCACAAAACATGACCTTTTACAAGACATGATACACATGTTTACAATGCACATATACCCTGCAACCACCCAAAGAACCTCCCAAAATAAACACATGAACATCTAGGGAAATTTCCAATAATCACATCATATCCTTGGTCATCTAAAAAAAATTGTAAATTCATCCATACCTAGGTGAGGGACCATCAACAAAGGGGGAAATAAGATGCCATCCTCCCAATTATTGGTGTGCTGCTATGTTATTTTGAAAATGGAAGGTCATCTCACCTTCTTGCCACCATGAGTTGCGGGCCAACAACTTACATCGATAAGTCACACAATGTTATGAACACTCATAATAGGCACATGTGAAAATGTTTGAATTAGACAATTAGGAACCAAATAAACTTCAAACACAACTTCGATTAAAGGAAACCCATTTTTTCTAGAGTTGTTACCTCCTTTTGAATTGAGTTAATACCTTCTTGGATGAACCATATAGTTGGAACTAAAGGCCTAACAATTGCATATTTTTGCATTATCCCACCAACACAACAATTCAAATCATCGAGACAAAATTAATGCATATGGTGCTCCAATGATCCAATATGAATCTATACCCAAAACCTTAAGTAACATGGAGTAGGAGTTCCACTTATAGATTTGTAGAGGTTGATATTTGTTAAGCATTTGAGCCCCATGGTTTTCTGGAGCATAAAACATCGGACTACAAAATCGGGTGGGTGATTTCTAATCTACCACTAGCCATCAACACAAATATTTTCCTTCAATTTCAAGCCACCTTGAGATACCAAAGGTAAATAAACACTATAACAACATGGCAGTTGTTGCATGCCTACATTTTCGACAACATTGGGTTGAACAACAATAACTGTTATTTGTGCACGAGAAAAATTGACATGGTAAGGATGATGAAACTCATTGTTTGCACCACGAAGACAATTAGCATGTTGTTTGGTAGACCCAAAAACCTCCTCCCCCTTGAAATGCAAAGTGTAATAAAAGAAGGAAGATTTAGATGTGAAATTTGCCACAACAACCACTATTTTAGGATGATTAGATTGTTGGGCCCTCCTCAACAACAATTCATTCCTATCAAGTCCATGACCAATTGGACCTTGTCACAAGTATTGTTTACAAAACATAAACTATTTGAAAGCTTGAACATAATCATCAAACAATGTTTTGTATAGACAAGTGTCATGATTTTTCAATTATTGCAACCAGATGTTATGCACATTTTTGACTAAATTGCAAGTGGGCATGTCCATCCACTCCTCATCATCAAACTTTTGTAGATCAAAGGAAAGGAAACATTAGAAAAATCTAATGTTATAATGGAAAAAAGAAATAGATTACAAATGGAAGTTCAATGAAAAATGGACATTTAACAATTTTGAATGCACACAAGAAAAGGGAAGTCATAGGAAGTTCATAGAAGAAGTATTCACATGAACCGTGAAACCTCCCTATTGTTTGATACGAAAATGCCAAAAGTTAAGCTCATGGACACCTGCTTCGTAAATAGCCCTAGATGAAAACCACCAAGAATGAATTAGAGCATAATGAGTATCATCATCCCCAAGGGATGTGGCATTCTTGTATTGGTGGCAAATAGCCTTGTGCTCATCTTATAACTCATGTTTAATCAGTTGTTTAATGTGTTTATCGAATGATTGAATCCAATGGAATAAACAAGTGCACTCCTTATCAACCATCTTGATAGAGGAGTCCTTTGAACCATAAATGATTTTGACTACGATCTAATTGGCTTGTGCGTTATTAGCCATGAATCCTTTGAAATTGGGTTTTAGAAACCCATGCTTTCATATGGTTTCATTAAGTTTTCTCCACATAAGTCATTGAGCTTTGATGTCCTCAAATTGCATATCACAAACCGTTGTGGTCAACACTTTACAATACATAGGATTGTACATAGTTGTCCAGCTATCAACATGCTTCACATGATTAAACATGATCCAAGTGTTTTATAAATCCCCTAAAAGTTGCATTCATGTGACGAAGTTGACTCCATTCCCCAACACCATTTATTGACATCTTGAAAATGAACACCTTTAATCCATGAATTTGTCTTGGGAAGCAACATTCTTGGATGTAATCATATCGATTCTTGGACTTCAATTCAAGTATGCTATCAATATAGCCATCTCCTGAATGATGCTTGAAAGAAACAACAAGGTTATGATTGTTAGGAGAGTTAAATTCATAAAACTTGTCCTAGATGTGCTCCAACTACTCATTTTTAAAAAGCTCCATTGTGCCATCATTAGAATCATCAAACAAGTAGCTCACCAAAAAGGTCTACTAGCACCAAGGGTAATCAAAAGTTCCTTGCATCATGCATGCAATCCACCTCCTATACAATCAACCTTATAATCTCCTTGACATTCCCAACACTTTCCATTTACAACATGATGGTTGTGAATATCAAGATGAATTGCCACTCTTGACATAGATTGAAATCTATACACATCATAATAGTTTTGCCCACCATAATCGATGACACATAAGGGAGGAGAATGGCATAATTTGCATCCAAGTGATAAAATGAAAAACATTATTGTCATTTGACCTAAAGCTGGAACATGAGCACACTCACCACACCAAAATGTTTCATTATGAATGGCAGAGCACATAAAGTTCTTACAATCATCCTGCACACATCACAAGTGACCTAAGCAACGAGCTTTCCTAAAGTTCATCCTTAATGAAATTTTTATATTGGTTGTGACGAACTTACATTAAACATGGCCATTGTATTTTCCATCCATGCCTTGCATTTGGGAAAGGTTATGAACATTCAAATGGATTGGTGACAATTCAAACAAGATGTCACCATCGAAAACATTCAACAAGAATTGGACTTTTCGCAAAAGGATCTTGTCATAATTCAAAGTTTGTCTTGGCAGCACCATCCTACATAAGCAAAAGACAACAAACTAAATACTCCCTATAGGGGTTGATGGCTTTGATAATAAGGAGGCATCAAATTGAAGAATGCCTTTCAACAATTTTGTCAATGAAGGAAGGGGTGTCAAGTCCTCACCCAAAGAGGAATCAGACAATTTAATGAAAATAAAGGATGTAAGGCCAATAAAACATTGAAAGAAAGTCTCATCAACTTTGAGTCCTTGCTTCGCAATCTTAACCACAAAACTTGTGGTTCCTACCATAAGGATGGTTTCATGAGAATTATGAGCCAAATTATCACCAATAATGTGATAACAGACATATCCAACCACCCATTATCTCCCTTGTGAAGAGGTTTTAGGAATTTGGTATAAAAAACTTTAGACAAAGTTATTAAAATCATACGAAACATCCTTGAACATATGTAAAGAACATGGTTAAAAAATAAACATAACGCACATACAATGTTTAGAGACAACAATCGTCCCTAAATCGTCTACCATGATGGTGAGGTCCAAGCATCTAGGAGCATGAAATGTTGCCATGTTACAAAAGGCACAAAAGTAGTAGTGAAAGAACTCAAAAGGATTTGAATCAACAAAAACATAATCAAACACTAGGGTACATTTTGAAAGGTTTGGAGGAAGAGGAAGAGGAATTGGGAAATATAATCCAAGCAAGGAGCAGGTTGAATATGAAATTGAACAAAACATAATTACAATGAAAACCACAAATAAGAAAGTTAGGTAGTGTAGTAATAAACGTTAGAATAAAATTGTAAACTTATGTGCTTGTGGCCAAACACAATCTTTGTTGATAAAATATGGTGCAAAAAATAAAATTTGGGATGGAGTGATCACTTTGAAAGTTCAAATGGAGACCCAACTTAAAATTTCTACAACCTTTGATACATTATGTGGATTATATAAATGTGGTGCAGGCTTGGAAATAAACAAAAAAATGAAGGAAAATATAGAGAGCCATTAGAAAACGAAATTATGTTTCATTCAAGAAAGATCAACTTTTGGAAGGATAGATGAACGAGAAAAACAAATGAGCAAACACCAAAAAAACTCCAATAGATAAGTGGCGACATGACATTAAGAGAACATGAATATCATATTGGAACTAGCAATTATATTAACATAAACATGGTTGTTATTTATGCAATGTGCATAAATCCAAAAAAAACACTACAAAAAGAATGGGTGGAAGAAGGCATAACATGATAGGGTAATAGCCTCATGCAAACAGGTGGAGGACAATAGTTACATCCAAGGTCAGGAGAAGCACATTGGAACATGGTAGTGAGTGTTGGATCAATGATAAGATATGTAATCCATACTCTTCATTAATCAAATCGTGTGAAATACTTTTGTGACAAGATTTTAATAGGGAAAGTGAAAGCCATAGGGAATAATTATTAAACATAGTTGGAACATGTTGCAAAAAGGATTTAATTAATGTTTGTTATATTAAATTCCATCGATTGTCACAAATTACGGGAAGTATTTTCTAGAAAACAAATTACATTATATTGAGGAGGCAACATTCCTAACAACTTTCATATTTCAACAAAAACCAACAACATATCAAACATAAGAATTCATCATTATTCGTGTGAATGTTAAAATTAGGTAAAATTTACATAAATTTCATGAAAAAGGGAAAAAAAAAACATTGGAATTTGTAATGTCATTTCCAGGTTGGTGGAAAAGAAAAAGGATTTAGAAAAGGTTGGAAATATATATTATGGAACATAACTTGTTATAAAGAAATATGTGAAATATGTGCTCTTGAAAATGTGTACATTGGGGCCTTGATGAAATCCCTTGAAATTTCGTATGCATGATCATTGGCAGATTTTATTTATAGCAAAGAGGTTAAATTAAGTTTCTAACCATATAAAAAGTCTTTTGATTCAATCACAAGTTATTAATAAAATCTAAACATGATGGCAATTGTCGCAACCCCACTTTGGGCTAAGTGTGAGGATGAAACTCACACCCCCAAAAGTGGGAACTTGGAGTCCTCCGGGACTCCCAAAAATTCAGAGCTTGATTGCAGGGGTCAAAACACCTCACATTTCAGTGTTCTTTATACCATTGGAAAGGTCTTGAAGTGTAGATGTCCAAAATGGCCTCTTATGAGCCATTTGGACATCTGCAGCCCAAGTTATGGGAAAAAGAAGGACCGGGAGTCAAATTGGCAGTTTGACTCCCGACCACTAAAAGTCAAAGTCGGGTATCAACCCGATTCCGACATCTGCAGAAGGATACCGACATGGTGTTGGAAAGCTCTCAAAGAGAGCTACAAGATTGCTTCAGACCTCGTCCCAATCGGAGGTCTGGGCAATAAGTTATGGATGCCCAAAGTTCTAGGAGTCCAACCAGGGACAATTTCGGGATTCCTCCTTGGGAGTCCCGGGAAAAAGTGCCATTCGGATGTAGCCCCCGCGGGGAGCTGCAAAGAATACTATATGGGGGAAGGTGGTGGCTTCCCCCGAATCCGGGCCGTGGTGACTCAAGTGAATCCAAGGTTGCCCATGGCTAGTCCTAACACCAAAAGGGTGTAGAATGAGTTCTAACCGACTTATGGTTGGTTTTGGATGCAGGACCAAGTAACTAAGTAGTTTGTCCCTCTTCCTAGTCTAATCCCAGAACTTCTAGCATGCCCTTTTCACCCCCTTTAGTGCTGGAAGTTGGGACCGGCTCCAAGTACTCCTTCCGCATTTCCACATAGTTAGACCCTCAAGTGGGTCTACCAAGGAACTTGGGAGCACATCAACAACATCATGTCTAAAATATTGAAAAATCAATATAATCCATATTGGGAGGGAAATGAACAACCCTTGGCCCATTGTGTCTGTGTGTTTTGTGGAAATCATATATTCACCTTCCAAATGCGCAAGATTCAGAACAAAATCATTTTTTCATTAGCATCACTTTCTGTTACGCATAAAACAAAATTAGGTACAATAATGCAATGTTAGTGGTGTTCATTATCATGAAGGACAATTATAATTATAATTAGTTCTTAGAGTTATGATTCATAAAGATGGTGACAAATAAGGTCAGTGAGATCCATTATGCTAAATAAAGTGATATTGAAAAATGAATTATGTAATATATTTTTTGAAATTCATTATGAAAACACCAAAAATTATATGAACACAAAATTAATAGGATTAAATAACCCTTCAAAAGTGGATTTTATATGGTGACTCAACATATAAAAATATCTGGAATAAAAAAAATATGAAAATAATAGTTGTAATAGAGATATTTAAATTTAATGTATTTTTAAAAAAACCTTATTATATAAATAAAAATCTAATTTTGAATATTTGGTTCTAATTATGATTTATAACTATTAATCAAACCCTAATTACCTTTTTTATTTGCATATCTATAAAGATGTGTGTTTGAGTGTACAAAAGAAGATATTATATGACATTTCTTGCAGTAGATGTTGAAGTTTGTAGAGAAGGAATTACTATTATCTTTAGTTGAGAGTTATAATTCAAAAAATAGAAGTTATAGTTTCAAATGCAAGAAGAGGGTGTTGTTCAAGAAAACTCCAAAACTCCAAAATGAAGAAGGCAAAAATAGAATTTATAGTGGACAAATTAAAGTAGCGAAGACAAAATACCAAGATGTTGGCCAAGAAAAAGCTACAACATACAAAACATATGTAGTGCAACCTTTTCTCCACCATGGGTGATCAAGTTGAAGAGGTAAGAACAAAATTTTAAAAGTGTAGTGCATATTACCTGGTTTATGAAACACAATTTGTTTGCTTTTAGTAGAAAAACCCATTGATCATTTGTTTTAGAGGCCCAAGAAAAGCGCATTCTATTATCCAATGCACAATAAAACTTCTCAAAACAAGTTGAATTTTTTTTACTTCTTTCCATTTGGCCTTGTAGCAAGTATGAGTGAAAAGATGTTTTTTGAGTGAAGAGAAGATGAAAATGTGCTTCCAAGCTTGGTTTTTTTGAAAAAAATGTGTTGGAAACCTTAATATTTTGCTTGAGATTTATATATATATATATTCCTTACGTTCTTGCTCATGTAGGAGGTGGGGGACACACAAACAACACAACAACTTTAAGTAAGCTTCCATGTTTTTCCAATTTCATGTTTTTTGGTGCTAAAAGTTGGAGGCTAAGTGCAAAGTTTTGTGTGTCCCCATTGGAATTTGAAAGTTCCAAGAGGGGCTGATGCAAAAAACTTTATGTTCGGCATGTGTTATAGTTCTCGAATTCCAAGCTTGGAAGCTCACGAAGGGTCAAAGGCATTTTTTTAATGTTCAACATGTTTTAGAACTTTTGAGCTTAGAGCTTAGAAACTCCAACAAGGGCCAAGGCACGTTATTTTACACTTGGCTATTTTTGAACGTGTTGAGGATGGGTTGAGTGTAAAAAAATGCATTCGACCTTTCATGGATCCTTTGAGCAACACACTTAAAAGCTCCATGAGAGGTTGAAGCAAATTTTGTTGTTTGGCCTTTCATGGAACTCTCAAGTTTCATGCTCAGGTGCTCCATGAAAGGCCAAGCAATAAGATTTCCTTGTTCAGCCTCCAACTTTCAATGCTAAAAATTGGAGGCTAAGCAAACAAATTTTCCTTGAACTCTCCTGAAAACAAGAGCTCCCAAGCTTGAAGCTTTTAAATGTGCAAACATTTTTTGAAATATGTTTCTTGAATGTAGTTTTGAATTATTATTTAATTTTATTTCCCTCATTTGTTTGTTTTGTAAAGTTATGTTGATATTGGGAGTCCATCTATAGAGGTATTTTTTATTCTTTCTTCTTCACATTATTTTATCAAATTATGCATCTTACTTTCTCTCCCATTTAATTATCTCTTGCAGCTTCCACCATCTTTGGAAGGTGTTAAGTTGATTGAATAGAGGTTGCTAAAAGAGGATTTTGAGGAGGTATTCTCATTCTTCACAACTTTTCATGATATTCATGTTTTAACAACTCTTGTATTTCTCAAGTTAACTTTTTCCTCGCTTGTTTCAATTATAGAGTGTTAAGGGAGTAGTTAGTTGCGATAATCATTAGTTAGTATATTTTTATTTATTTAATTTTTTTTTAGGAATTACTAGCTAGATTACATAGTTTTTATCACCATTTGAATTTGAATAAAACATAGGACTATTTTTTGTGGAGGATATATCTTGGAAGAAGAAGAGGAGACAAGAACCCATTGTATCATTATAGAATAGTTAAATGCAAGGATTTTGTTCTAATGTAGAAGTTTGTTCAAATTTGAATTAGGATGTGGAAAGATGGAAAATAAATTTGTAATTAGAAGTTTGAGGAAACAATTATATTAAGTTGTACTACATGAACAAGTGGAAAATGGTGTTGTAATTAACAACAATTTAAGTGTTATATTGAAAATGTAGACTCATAGGTTGAGTTTAGAGGAAGCAATCGAAAATCTGAACCTCGACAGAGAGTTGTGATGGAATCAACAAATTTGATGTAGTAACATACCTCTAATGCTCTCATTCAAAAAGAGCATAGACTCAATAGGTCAGAAAGGGAGGAGTAATACTAAATATAGATCTGTTTCACTTCCTTATTATTCAAACGGTTGGGAGAATGAAGAGTTTGAACAAAGAGCTCAAAGTTTTGAATCTTCAATTCATTATGGTGTTGAGAAAAAAATCACAATTTAAGGTGTCAAAATGTCTAGAGGAGTTGAGTTGGTACTTACAACTAAACAAGAAACTTTTGTCTTGCTAAAAATAGAATCGACAATGGCATAATGTGTTCCTATAGCTATAAGAATGAGGTATAGTGAACCCAATTTTAATCAGTAGAATGGAAGCATAGTTAGAGGAGTTCCAAGGGATTGGAATAAAGGGATTCACATTGTGAATAAAGTTCCAAGACCAAATTTTCCATGTTGCACATATTACCATAAGATTGGACATTAAATCAATGAATGTCCATTTATTGAAAATAATGTGAGGCAAGGATTTGTTGAGCATTTCCAAAATCTAAATTTGAAACCTACAATAGTAGGAAATCATGGACATATTGAGCCAAAGGGTTTGTACGATGAAAGGGCCAGAATTCTAGATAGATTCATAAAATAGATCTGGAAATAAAATAGAATGGAAATGACAGCTCATACTATGGTAGATGTAGTACTTGTTTATATAGCTTTTATACCAAATTTGTTGCATCAAAATCATATTAAAGTTATTTATGTAGGAACTTCAAATTTTAAAATGGAACCAATAAAATTTGTGCCATAATATTCTATGGTAATGCCCTAGTCTATAATTACGTTACTAAACCTTTGTTTGTTTCAACAACAGAGCACAAACTCTAATAGTAACATAATTTGTGAGTTTGCATGAAGATGTACCCAGAGAGGTGAACTAAGCTTTTGTTAATTAACCATTAGATCCAAGAGGAGGTGGCTAAGATCCATCGGCACCATTAGGATATTTGGGATTACCAATGGTGAATCCAAGCATGCCACCATTACCACTAGACAAACCTTATCATCAATCATTTAACTATTTAAAATATGTTAAAGATTCTAACTCATATTGATGCACCCCCTAGCTCCATAATAGATTCAATTGCGAGTCCAAAGGTGAAAACACTGGAAGGATAAAAAGATGGGGTATGCTCCCTAGCTTGCAATGTTTCAGGGGTAGAAGGGCGTGCTAGAGCTCTAGGACGAGGACTAGGATGAATGACAAGTGGGTTAATTATTCACATGGACCTAAACAAACCAAACAACAAGTTGGTTAGTGCATAGTTGGAACACTTTTGGTGCACGGACGAACCATGGGCAAACATGGACTCATAAGATTCATCACAGCCTAAACTTGGGGGAAGCCACCACCTTCCTCCTTATAATATTCTTTGTGTTCGGCCATAGGGCCTGCACCCAAATGTCATTTTGTCTCGGGAGTCCCAAAATTCCTGAAATTGGGACTCCGCAACTTTGGAGGTTAATAACTTTTTGTGCAAACCTTTGATTGAGGTGAGGTTTCATGCAAAGTTGTAGGCCTTGTCAATATTTTCTAATGATATGCGGCACATAATCTACACACAAGTAAATTAAGGCAATTATTGACTTTTAATGGTCAGGAGTCAAATTGCCAATTTGACTCTTCAACCCTTCTTTTGGCCATAACTTATGTTTTAATTATCCAAATGGATCATGCGAGCCCAATTTAAGACATCAGTATTTCAAGAGCTTTCCAATGATATGTGAAACGCTTCAATCCAATGAGTTTTGACCCCTGCCATCGCTTTTTAGAGGTTTGAGAGTCCATTGGGACTCCAACTCCCGATGTGGGAGTTCACTTATATGGGAGATTACCCAAAATTTACTTTTGAAAAATTATAATTGGCTTTTTGTAAGAGTTACAAAAAAGTTCATAATGATGAATAAGTTTACTTGCAGTTGAAAAATATGAAGTAGGAGAAGAATGAAAGAATGGAAGTATTTTATGAAAGATCATTGAAGTTAGCTAATAGTCTTCAATAGAAGACAATAGATAGTTTCATAACTATTGTTTTTAGATCTAGATTATAACCATATATTTGTGTAGCAACAACATGTGTGAAGAAAATAACTTTGTAGCAACATAAGGAAGCAACTTTAGGTTATGAAGAAGGAATTTTTAACGTAAAGGTCATAAATAATCTATAAGTATCATAAAGTAGTAAAATAATATTAGTTCAAAAACCTTAGACAATCTTAGAGAAAACATGAATGTATTGTACAAATTGTCATATGACAAATCATAATGTTGAAACTTGTAGAGTCAAAAGAAAGGAAAATCATGTTCTTGCAATTTTTGAGGTTACTATTCAATATATTAAAGTGTAGAGGCATGTTAGGTATTCGAGACATATTTGTGGCGACATTGGACATAAGATCATAGATTGTCTTAAATATAGTGATAATGCATAATATGTTTAAGAACAAAGGAATGAAGCCAATAGAGAAACAAGTCGTGGTAGAACCCAAGGTTTCAAATCCTTTAGTCCATATGGTGGATGTGAATATGGCCATCATCAGTAGCAAGGTTACTGAATAACATGTGTTTCAAGACAAATAGCTAATCAAGAAGAAATTTGTTGTTGATTGGGAATAGGAACAAAGACTACAACAATCTTTTGTCAAAACTATATACATGAAATGCAAGTAAAAGACTCATCATAAAATCTGATTCCAAAGGAAAAAGCATAATGGAATACAAGTTGGGCAAGATTGTTAAGGTGTCCACATAACTAACTATATCACAAAATTTGTCTAATAATTCTATCAACAAAGTTATGGTTATGGAACAAATATTCCAAGATATTAGTAGACAAATGTTGGAAACTACCTATATTTTGAAATTAGGTCAATTGTTTAAGATAACATCAAATCTTAAAAAGTATATGTGGCAGAAACTAAAGCTTCAAAAACCTAATATAACTACTAAACATATAATTAGAGCCTAGTATAGCTACAATGGTTAAGACCCATGCTAAACTAAACACATCAACTATAAAGGTAAATAACCAAATGGTAATTATCCAAGTACAAGTTGGAAAGAACATTTTTGAAGATGTTTTGATAGATGGAAGAGCAAATGTGAACATTATAACATAAAACCTTATAACAAAGTTAGGTTTACCCAAATGAAAACCAACTCCATACCACCTCAAAATGGTAGATCAGAAAATGACCAAACCTTTAGGAATCATTAAAATTTTGAAGATTCACATACATGGTATTCCATATATAGAACATTTAATGTTCTAAAAAATAGTGTGGTAAATTTTAGCTATTCAATGTTGTTGAAAAGACTTTGGTTTAAAAATGCAAAGGTTACACATGACTGGGGTAACAATGTCATTACTATTCAAGGTAATGGAATGATCATTACAATATCAATTAATAAAAAATTGGGAGCAAAAACCAAAAGGCTTCAAATACTTGTTTGTTATGACTTGATGCAAGGCTTAATAAATGAAGAAGAAGATATGATCTTTGAGACAAAATCATAATTATTGTTAATTGGCACAATTACTTTCTTAGAATAAATGGTTTTGTTGTTGAGTGTTGGAGTGTTAAAATTAGAACCATTGGGAATTTGATCTAGAGTGAAGGACATTAAATCAAATAATTGCAAAATTGGAACCTTCAATAATGAAATCAGAAGATGTATGTGTCAGACTTGACGTTTCATTAGAAAACAAGGTTTATCCATGAACTTATTATCGTCATAACTAGGATGATATTCAAGTGGATGAGACACCAATAAAAATATAGGTACAAAATCTTCAGATAGTAAGTTAGACTTTGACTGAAGAACAACAACTTGTTAAGCTGAATCTTAACATAGAATCAAATCCACAATGTTGAGAATTCAAGCTCAACTAGTTAGGTTTCATTAGTTACTGGAGTAGGAAAGTAACTAGGTTACTTTCACAAGGTTGAATTACTTTATTTACTTATTTTAGTTTGGTTATTTGTGGTTTGGTCTTGTAGTTAAATACCTTGGTGTTGATGGTTTGTTTCTTTTTTCTTCATTGCACAAGTTTGTATATTTCATGTGACAAGAACCTTGAGGAGTTATTGATGTTATGTTTTGTGTTCTGAGCATCATGTTATAGTTTCCTTTCAATAAAGTTTTATGTTTGCACTTGAGTAGATCTCCTATTTGTTAACATGGTATCAGAGCTTAGGTTGTTTGGTGAGAAAGTTGAAAGAGATCTAGAGCTAGAAAGTCTCTAGAACTAGAGCTTGAGAGTCT
>Ga0116228_10000631_pt1 | contig 27286 bp, 21 predicted proteins | sample S1TSphfallax_2_FD_89694 | JGI IMG/M metagenome (GOLD analysis project Ga0116228, IMG submission 89694) | Host-associated microbial communities from peat moss isolated from Minnesota, USA - S1T2_Fc - Sphagnum fallax MG | ecosystem: Host-associated > Plants > Peat moss > Unclassified | place... | reverse complement strand
TGGCGCTGCGCACCCAGCCAGCCGGGTCCGGCAACGCGCATAAATCCGATATTGTCAGCACCTCGCGGCAGGTTATGTCCACCACCTCATCGCCGCGCAAAGTCACAATGCAGGGGCCTTGCACGTCCGGCCGCCATGCGCGGCCCGCCAGAACAGATTTTTCGGCATCCCCCGGTAGGGAATCGCGCGCCATGTCTTGATTCATATCCTCGCCAATCGTCTTTTAAGCGGCTTGTTATGCAACGCCGCCTGTTCAGTTGGGTGAGCCACCCTGCCGATCAAGGTCAATCCGGGAACATGGGTGAACCGCCATGTGGCGGCAATTTTGCGGCAACGCAAATGCCGCGCCGGCAGCCGGCCGGATTTGTAACCTTATGTTGCTTCCTCGCACCTTGCCGGATCGTTGTTGAAACCGGTTGCCTGCGGATCTAGCGCAAGTCAGCTTCCGGCCACGGCGCCGAGATAGCTTTCGACCATCCGCGCGTCGCCGGCCACGCTCTCGGCCGGGCCTTCCATCGCCAGCACCCCGGTCTCCAGCACATAGGCGTAATCGGCAATCGCCAGGGCGGCGCGCGCGTTTTGCTCGACCAGGAGCACCGAGACGCCAAGCCCGCGCAATTCCACAATGCGCGCCAGAATCTCCTTAACCAGCACCGGCGCCAGGCCCAGGCTCGGCTCATCCAATAACAGCAATTTTGGGCGGGACATGAGGGCGCGGCCAAGGGCCAGCATCTGGCGCTCCCCGCCGGACAGCGTGTTGGCGTTTTGCCGCCGCCGTTCTTGCAACCGGGGAAACAGCGCATACACTTCCGCGAACATCTCGCCGGTGGAAAACCCGCGCTGCCCGCGCCTGCAAAACGCGCCCAGCCGCAAATTATCTTCCACGCTCATCGTGCCGAAAAGATCGCGCGTTTCCGGCACCAGACATATGCCCGCTTCCACCCGCGCAATCACCGACAAACCCGCCCCCGGCGTCTGTGGAAATTTCAAAGTCCCGGTAAACGGCAATAGCCCCATCAGCGCATTGAGCAGAGTCGTCTTGCCGGCCCCATTGGCGCCAATCACCGTGACAATCTGGCCTTCCGCGATCTTCAGCGAGACGCCGCGCACAGCCTCCGACCGCCCGTAGGAGACATGGATGTCCGCCGCTTCAAGCAGCATGGCGCTCATTAATCCACCCCCAGATAGGCTTCGCGCACCGCCTGGTTGCGCTGGATATCGGCGACGCTGCCTTGGGTGAGTTTCTCGCCATACTGCACCACGACGACACGGTCCGCCACCTGGCGGATAAAGGCCATGTCGTGTTCCACCAGCAAAACCGTCATCCCTTCCTCGCGGAGCGCGATCAGAAGCCCCGCCAGTTGCTGTTTTTCATTAAATCGCAGCCCCGCCGCCGGCTCGTCCAGGAGGAGCAAAACAGGGTTGCCATTCAACGCCCGCGCAATTTCCAGAATCCGCTGCTCGCCGAGTGATAAATTGGCGGCCAGTTCCGCTTGCCGGAGCAAAAGACCGACACGCTCAAGCTGATAAGCCGCTTCGGTAAGTGCCCGCCGCTCGCCGTCCCGGTTCAACCGCAGCAGCGTCTTCCATAACGGCACGCGGTGCCGCACATAGCCGCCTACCGCGACATTCTCCAGCACCGTCATCGTCGGCACCAGCCGCACATGCTGGAATGTACGGCCCAGCCCCATGCGCGCAATTTCCCGGCTCCGTTGCGCTGTTATGTCCCGTCCGAGAAAATGGATGTTTCCGCTGGTGGATTTCAAAAGTCCGGTGATCAGGTTGAAAATCGTGCTTTTGCCCGCGCCGTTCGGTCCGATCAGCGCCAGGATTTCGCCGGCCTCGACCTCGAAGGAAAGATCATTGACCGCCACCAGGCCCTGAAATTTTTTCACCGCATTCGCCACTTGCAGCACGCGGCCGCCGGCCGGCGGCGCATGCGGAAGTTCAATTGGCGCCAGCGGCGCAACTTCGCGGCGCGCAGGTGCAACGAAATTTGCGATGAACGGCCAAAGGCCGCCGCGCGCCGTCTGCATCAGGATCAGCATGACCACGCCAAAGAATATCGCGCTGACATTAAAAGACTGGCCGAAAAATTGCTGCAGATAGCCGCTCAAAAACCGGTCCGCCAGGCTGTATGCCGCCGCGCCGATCAGCCCGCCCCAGATGTTTGAAACGCCGCCGATCACGGCCATGAAGAGGTACTGAATGCCGTTATCCAAGGAAAACGCCCCGGGATCCAGGAATTGCAGCGTAAACGTGTAAAGCCAGCCGGCAAACCCGGCGAAGGTCGCGGCAATGGTGAACACGGTCAGGCGGAGCAAAAAAATGTTGGCGCCGGCACTCTCGCCGATCGCCGCGCCGTAGCGGATGGTGCGGATCATCCGGCCAAAATTCGAGTCCAGAAGATTGAGGCTCATCCAAACCACCGCCGCCAGGCCTGCGAGGGTAATTGGATACATCCCCCGGTCGGTCGCCAGCACCAAAGGGCCCACGGCAAGCGGCGGAATGCCGGAAAGACCGTTCTGGCCGCCGAACATCGGCAACGCGCCGGCCAGGTAGAAAATGCTGATCCCCCAGGCGAGCGTCGCCAGCACCAGAAACTGCCCGCTCATGCGCAGCGTCAACGCGCCGATCAGCGCCGCCGGCACCGCCGCGGCCAAAAGTGCGACCGGCAGAGTGAGCCAGGGATTGATGTTGAAATTGAGCGCGACATAGGCGCTGGCATACGCGCCCAGCCCGGCAAACGCCGCCTGGCCCAGCGAGACCATGCCGATAATGCCCGTCAACAGCACCAGGCCAATGGCGATGATGGCGCTGGTCATGATGTTGTCCAGCACGCTGAGCGAATAACCGCCGAGATAGGCGGGCGCCAGCGCGCAGGCGGCCAACGCGAGCAGAGCGGCGATCCGGCCCTTACTCAAAATGCTCCTCCTCCAGCTGCGCCGGCTGCCGCCAGGACCGGTAGAGCAAAATCGGAATCAACAGCGCGAACACGATCACATCCTTGTACTCGCTGGCGTAAAACGCTGAAAACGATTCCAGCCCGGCCAGGGCCAGCGCGCCCAGTGCCGCCATCGGATAATCCGCCAGCCCGCCGAGAATGGCGCCGGCAAACCCTTTTAGTCCCAGCAAAAACCCTGAATCGTAGAAAAGCGTCGTCAATGGCCCGATAAGGAGCCCGGAAATCACCGCCACCACGCCGGCGATGGTGAAAATCACCTGGCTCGCGCTGTCCGGGTCGATCCCCACCAGCCGCGCGCCGCGGCGGTGAATGGCCGTCGCCCGCAACGCCTTGCCGTACATCGTATATTCAAAAAACAGGTACATGCCCGTAATCAGCGCCAGGCAGGCCCCCAGGATCAGCAAAAACTGGTCATTGATCGGGATCAGCCCAATGCGGAATGCGACGCCGTTCAACCCCGGCGTGCGCAGCCCATCCGGCCCGAACATATAAAGCCCAGCCCCGGCCAGGGCGAAGTGTAGCGCAATGGCCGCTATTAACAGAACCAGCCTTGTCGCGGAGGCAATCGGCTGGAAGGCGACGCGGAAGAGCACGGGGTTGAGCGCCACCGGCGCGGCGCAGGCCGCCAATAGTTGAATGGCGAACGGCACATTCGGCTTAGCGCTTGCCCAGCTGAACCCGGCGACCAGCGCCGGCATGACAAGATACAGCAGCACCGCTTTGCGCCAGCCATGCCGGCTGCGCGCCTGGAACATCTGCCAAAAATCCTGCAAAAATGCCAGGCCGCCCAGCATCATCAGCAGCCACACCGTCCCCGGCACCTGGCCGCCCATCAGCACCGACAGGCCGAACGGCGCGAACACCATGATCTCGCCGATCGGCACATAGATAATACGCGTCACGGTGGCGACACTGACCAAAGTGAGCGAGATGAGCACGTAGATCGCGCCGGTCGTAAGCGCGTTCTGGATGAGGAAACCGAAGATCAAAAAATTCATGCAACGGCCCTGATGGTTGCGCAAAGCAAAGCAAGAATTCACCCGTCATTCCCGCGGAAGCGGGACTCTTCTGCCGCCGCGCACCGCAAAACAAGAAGATTCCCGCTTTCGCGGGAATGACGGTTTCTATCGCGCGCCGCCCTTACTGCAACAGCACAAACTGTCCGTTCTTGATCACCATCAGATGAATCGCGGCCGTCGTCAGGCCGATATGGTCGGTGGGCGAGGGCGCAAAAAACCCGTTGGCGCCGGGCAATTTTTCGGACTCGATTCCGGCCCTCAGCGCGGTGCGGAATTCCAGCGTGCCCGGCTGCGCCTTGGCCAGCGCCCCCGGAATCGCCGCCATTATCCGCTTGGCGGCATCCCAGCCGAAGGCGCCGAACAGGTCATGCGGGTCGCTTGGCGCCACCTTGCCGTAGGCTTGCACAAACTCCAGCGCCGCCTGCTTGTTGGCGTCGCTATCGGGCAATTGCTCGGCCACCACCACTGGCGTCGCGGCAATCACCGTGCCCTCAACCGCGGAGCCGCCGATTTTTACGAAATCCTGGTTGGCGACCCCCGCCGTCTGGTAGATTGTGCCCTGGTAGCCAAGCTGGCGGAGCGTGGTTTCCGGCAGCACCGCCGGCGCGTTGGAGGCGTTGACCAGCACCGCATCCGGATTGGCGGAAACGATGGCGAGCGCCTGGCCGCTCACCGATGTATCGGAACGGACAAACCACTGGGTCGAGGCGATCTTGATCCCCTTGGCGCCAAAAATCGGCACTTCGGATTTTACATAACTCTCCCCATACGCATCGTTGAATGAGATCAGTGCGATTGAGTGCTGGTTATGGGCCAGCATGTAATTGGCAATCGGTACAAGCTGGCTCTCATTGGAGGGGGGGACCTTGAAAATCCACTGCCGCTGGGCAATCGGCTGCACGACGATCCCGGCGCCGGCCATGGTGATCGTCGGAACCTTCGCCTGGTTGATCAGATCCTCGATCGCCACCGCGTTCGGCGTGCCGGATGGGCCGATCAGCGCATCCACATGGTCATCGTCGAAAAGTTCTTTGGCATCCTCGGTCGTTTTCGTCGGATTGCCGGCGTCGTCCAGCACGATGTACTGAACGGTATCGCCGCCGATTGTCGTGGGCATCAGGGAAATCGCCCTTCCCTCCGGCAGGCCGGCGCCCGAATTCGGTCCCGTCAGTGTGACGATGACGCCGATCTTGATGGTGGCCGCCAAAGCGGGCGCCGCCACAAGAGACAAGGCAGCGGCCAGAATGGCGCGAGATTTGATTTTCATTTGTTTGCTCCCTTCCCTATTTCATTCGTTGTTGGACCGGGCTTTTCACGCCCTTTACCCTATTGGCAGACAATTCCGACGCCGCGCAGAAGTTATCGGCAGGGCGAAAACTTTTTCGCGGCTGGCTATGTCGTATATTTTTGCGGCTTCGTACTGTCAATGGCTAGGATAAAGTTGCTCTGGCCGTGAGAGGTTTACGGCTTGGCCCCCGCCGGGCGTCCTGTAAAGCGTGTGGGCGAATGCGAGCGGGGTGAGCAAAAAATGAGAATTGCGATATTGGATGATTGGCAGCACGCCGCCCGCAACAGCGCCAACTGGGCGGAATTGGAGCCGCGCGCCGAATTGGTGTTCTTCCACGCGCCATTCGGGTCTGAAGATGAAGCGGCGGCGGCGCTGGCGGATTTCGAGATCATCATGGCGATGCGCGAACGCACGCCATTTCCCGCAAGCCTCATCGCCCGCCTGCCGAAGCTGAAAATGTTCAACCTCACCGGCCGCCGCGCCCGGCTCATCGACATCGCGGCCATGGTTTCGCGCGGTGTTGTCGTTTGCACCACCGGCGGCGGCGATGGCGGCGCCGGCACCGCGGAGCTGGCGCTGGCCTTGCTGTTGTCCGTCGCGCGCGGCATCCCGTGCGGCGATTCAGCACTTCGCGCCGGGCGGTTTCAGGCCGGCACGCAGGCGGGCATCGAGCTTGCCGGCAAGACGCTGGGGATCATCGGCCTCGGCCGGATCGGCCAGCTCATGGCCCGCTACGGCGTGGCGCTTGGCATGCGGGTGCTGGCCTGGAGCGAGAACCTCACGGAGGAGCGCGCGCAGGCCGGCGGGGCCGCTTACGCGCCCAAAGCGCAGCTGCTGGCGCAAGCCGACGCCATCAGCCTGCATCTGGTTCTCTCCCCGCGCAGCGCCGGCATTCTGGGGGCTGCAGAACTCGCCGCGATGAAGCCGGGCGCCATCCTCATCAACACATCTCGCGCCGGGCTGGTGGACCAGGAGGCCATGGTCGCGGCCTTGCAGGAAGGCCGCATCTGCGCCGGGCTGGATGTGTTTGACACCGAACCCCTCCCCCCCGGCCATCCGCTGCTGGCCGCCCCGAACACCGTTCTGACGCCCCATATAGGCTACGGAACCACCGAAACTTTTGGCGAATTCTATCGCCAGAGCATTGCCAACGTCACTGCCTACCTGGACGGCACGCCGGTGAACCTGGCTTCGCCCGGTTGACCCCGGTACATTCATACTTTTTTGTTATGGATGATGTGACTGATTTTAGTATTCAAAATTTTCACGTATTGATTATGTATCCTGCATCGCAACATTTCTTGCGCTTGTTCAAAAGGATCGCTGCCATGAAAACACTCGCTCTCATTCTCGCCCTGGCCATTGCCGCCCCGCTGGCGGCCCATGCGGCGAATACCGCCACCAAGACACAAACCACGTCCCAAACACCTGCATGGATTCAAAACCAGAACAACCTGCTCGCGCCTTACTAGAGCATTTTCCGATCAAACGGAAAATGCTCTAGCCTTGTTTTGGCGAGCAACTTTATCCGATCAGGTTGAATCTTCGATTCAACCTCATCGGACGTTGCTCTAATACTGCAAACCCCGGGCAAATCGCCGGGGCACTGACTGCTTTGACCGTCATGCCCGCGTAAGCGGCCGCCGCTGCCCTGGCGGCGGCTGCCGCGGGAATGACGGTTTTTGGGCTGGAGTTACCTGTTGACAACCCCCAAAATCAATGGTTTTACATTCTGGCGTAATCCGTTTCGCTGTGTCGAAATTTATTGGACGTGATGTTAAGAGCGCCGCAGGCGCCGGGAGGGGGCTCGTGTCTGAGTTTTTCAAAGCATTCCTGCATGTGCATGGGGCCGTTTCGGCTCGCCCGGCTTTATGCAACGGTTTCCGCCGGCGGCAAAAAATGACGCTTCGAAAGACTTCACGCCCCTGAGCGCCGGTTGACTTCGGCCACCGGCAAAATGACTATCCATTGACGATACAAAAGCAATCTAGCGATCATCTGGGAGGATTTATGAAAAGAACGTTGCTGGTAACCGCTTCCGCGCTCGGCCTGGCTGCCATGATGGCGCCCGGTTTCGCCCTCGCCGATTCGGTGAGCGATCTGCAGATGCAGATGCAGATCATCGAAGGCCAGATCAAAACCCTGCAGGCGCATTCACGCAGCATGTCGTCCAGCAGCCTGGCTCAGCTGCACGAAGTGCAGCAGGAAGTGGCGCAGATGAAGGTGCAGCTGGACCAGGTGAAGGCGCAACCGCCGGTATCCTCCACCGCCTCGGTCGGCGCCTATCCTTATCCGGGCCTGCCGGCGGCGCCACCGGGCGGCGGCGTGCAGGTCAATGGCGGCACCGGGCCAACCGGGCCGAAAGTCATCAAGCCGCTGGTCGGCGGGATTCTGCTCTACGCCGGCAATGGCAGCGCCTTCTTCATCGATGGCACGCTGGATGGCGGCATCCGGGACGATTTCGGCGCCGGGCATTCAACCCTGGCGGTGCAGTCAGGTGCGGCGCGCGCCAGCCGGCTCGCGCTTGAAGGTTACCAGAATATCGGCTTTGGCCTGCGCGCCGTCGGCGTGATCGAAGCCGGGCTCGCCATCAACACCGGCACCGGCGCCAGCAACGCGCCAGGTGTCGCGGCCGGCGCCTTCACCTTCGGCCGTGAATCCTATGTCGGTCTCGGCAACGACCAATATGGCTATATCGATTTCGGCCGGCAATATTCGCCGCTTTGGGCCACCGTGGCATCCCCGACGGCTGATCCGTTCGGCGGCAACTTTTTGGGTGGAATCGTCGCGCTTAATCCGACGCTGGCCGTCAATTCGCGCGTCAGCAACGCCATCATCTATAACTACAACTACACATGGGAAGGCATGATCGACCCCGCGCCGAGCCATGGTTTTGGCTTCGCGGCCATGTATGCGCCGGGCCAGCAGCACAGCACCACGGTGACCAACCCGGTCAGCAACGGCCAGCAATTGGGCGTGATGGCGTCCTACGGCACGAAACTGTTTTTTGTCGACGCCGGCTATAACCAGATCGACGGCTACAACACCACGATCACGCCGTACACCTCCAACTATGTTCCCACCTACCCGAATGACCAGACCGCTTTGAAGGAATTCAGCGCTTCCGGTTCATTGCTCACGCCGCTGGGCCGGCTGTTCGCCCAGGCCGGGATTGAATATGACGGCCGCAAGAAGGCCGCTGTGGACGCCATCGACCAGGATTACTGGTTCGTCGGGTTTGCCGCGCCAACCTTCAAGCATCAGCTGCTGCGCTTCTCTTATGGCACGTTGTATAACCATGACGCGACATTCGCGGGCAAAACGCATGAAGCCGAATACTCCGTGGCGCAGGCGAGCTATGAGTACGACCTGGTTCAGGTGCCGGGCACCTGCCTGTATGTCGATGGCCTTGTTATCGACAACAACAAGTATTCCGCGCAGGGCATTCTGGGCGCGGCGGATATCGGTTCCGGCTACCCGACTGTGCTGACGAGAGACGACGGCACCACCGATTACGGCGGAACGGCAGAAACCTTGGCGATGGGTATCCGCTACATTTTCTGACCGGAGTCTTGCCCCCAACAAACGGCTGGCGCCGGGATGCGCCAGCCGTTTTTTGCTGTGGGGCTTGCGCCCGGCGCCCCCGCTACGCATACCAAAGGTCATGGTTTGTGAACCGCCAACTTCGTCATTGCGAGGCCGCGAAGCGGCCGTGGCAATCCATCTTCTTCCTTGCGTATGTGAGGAAAGATGGGTTGCTTCGCCGCTTCGCGCCGCGCAATGACGACGGGTTCATCCCTAACCCACACCCTCGGCCGCATGGTCGCCGAAACCAGTTTCCCGGCGATTCCCGAAGCGGTTGTCACACGCGCAAAAATCAGCCTGTTGCACAATTTTGCGGTCGGGCTTGCCGGCAGGCGGCGGGAAAATTTTGCATTCGTTGCGGCGCAAACATACTGGGCGGCGCCGGCGGAAGCGACGCTGCTGCACAATGGCGCGGCGGTGAGCGCCGAAGGGGCGGCGTTTGCCAATGCGGCGCTGATGAATGTCCGCTCGCAGGACGATACCCATGCCGCCTCCACCTCGCACCCCGGCAGCCCCACCATGGCGGCGGCAATGGCGATTGCCGAATCTTGCGCCGCCAGCGGCGAAGAATTTTTGGCCGCCGTTATTGTGGGCTACGAAACACTTTGCCGGATCGGCCGGGATTTTGATGATCGTTTCACCGCGCGCGGGTTTCGCGCCGCTTCACTGCTGGGCGGGTTTGGCGCGGCTGCCGCCACGGCGCGGCTGATGCGGCTTTCGGCGTTGCAGACGGCGCATGCGTTGGGGCTGCAGGCGAATCTTGCAGGCGGAATCACGCAGGTTTGGCGGGAAGGCAGTGCCGAGGCGAATATGCAGCTTGCCTTTGCCGCCCGTAACGGCATTGCCGCGGCGCGGGCCGCCGCCTGCGGCGCGACGGCGGCGATTTTTGCGCTGGAAGGCGAGGCGGGATTTTTCAACGCTTTTGGCGGCGCCGCCGGCCCGGCGGTGGAAATTCTGGAAGGGCTGGGCGAGGCCTGGCAGTTGCTGGAGGTGACCGTAAAGCCGCTGCCGGTATGTGCGATTTTGCAAGGGCCGGCCTTGCTTTTGCTTGATCTGATCCGCCGCCATGCGAGGCGGCCGGAGGATATTGAGTCTGTCACCCTGACGCTCAACCCGTATGAGGCGGATTATCCGGGCGTTGATAATTTTGGGCCGTTCGGCAGCGCCACGGCGACGAAGCTGAGTGCGCAGTTCAGCCTGGCGCTGGCGGCGATTGAAGGGCGGATTACGCCGGAGGGGTTGGGGCGGGTGGCGGATGCGACGATCCTGGCGATGTCCCGGCGCGTTCTGGTTCGGCGTGATGCGGCGATTTTGCTGCGCCGGTGCCGGGTTGAGATTGTGTGGCGGGGCGGCGCGGAAATTTCGGGAATTGTGGATGTTCCTGCGGGGCAGCCGGATTTTTCGGAATGCGCCGATTTTGCGCGGGGGTTGGGGCCGGAGATTGGGGCGACGGCGGCGCAGATGGAACGGCTTATCGAGATGGTTGCGGGGGTGGAAAAAGCGGCGGATGTTCGGGGGTTGATGGCGGCGGCGGCGGGGTGTGGTTGTATCAGATAAGCCCGCGGTCGCGGGCGCGTCTGGTGATGATGGCGGCGAGCGTGTCGAGTGTTGGGGTGGCGATATTCGCGGCGCGGGCGAAGGCGGCGGGGGCTTCGATGATTTCGGCCACTTCCATGGGGCGGCGCTGTTCGTAATCCTGCAAGAGCGAGGGTTTGTGGTCCACCAGCCGGGCGAGCAGTTTTTCCGGATCCACGCTGTCTTGCAACGGGTAGCCATGGGCCGCGGCGATTTGCAGACCTTCATTGACCACGCGCCGGTAAATTTCCGCGAGTGCGGAATCTTCGCGGCAGATGGAGGCCTTGTTCTCGGTGGCGAGGGCGATGGCGGAGCCGCTCATGTTGACAAGCAGTTTTGACCAGATGACGCGGCGAATATCCGGCACTTGGGGCGAGGTGATGCCGGCGGCTTCGAGGGCGGATTGCGCGTCATCGAGGATTGCCTCGAATCCCGGGGCGATGAGGCCGAGCGTTAATGTGTTGCGGCCGGGCGAGTTGTTGCGGATGATGCCGGGGTGCAAAACTTCGTTTGCCGAATAGATGCTCCCGCCGGCGATTTGCGGCACTGTCATTAACGGCAAAAAATCCTGCGCGCGGGCGAAGACGGGCAAATTTGGCGGGGTGGGGAGATGGGCGGGCAGGTCGAGCGGGTACCACCAGCTCATGCCGTTTTGCGGGAAGGCGACCAGCGTGCGCGGCCCGATGAGGGGGGCGAGGGCGGCGGCAATGCCGGCGAGGCCGGTTGCCTTTACGGTGACGAGCACGACATCCTGCGCGCCGAGTTCGTCCGGATTTTCGCTGGCACGGAGGTTTGCGGTCACGGTTTTTTCGCCTTCTTGCAGCGTCAGCCCGTTGGCTCTGATGGCGGCGAGATGGGGGCCGCGGGCGATGACGGAAACGTCATGGCCGGCGGTGGCCAGCTTGACCGCAAAATGCCCGCCCGTGCCGCCGGCGCCTACCACGCAGATTCGCAAACCCGTCTCCAATCCAGATTGACCATTCGAAATCAAATCTATAGACCCTGGCTTGGTAAAATGAAACTTGGCGCGAAGGAAGTTTTGTCGTGAAAATTTTTGAATCCCTCGCCAACACGCCGGAACGCGCCGAGATACGGGACGCGATCCGCTCGATCTGCGACAAGTTCGATGATGCCTACTGGTCCGCCAAGGACCAGGCGCATGAATTTCCCTTTGAATTTGCGAAAGCGATTGCCGATGGCGGCTGGCTTGGCATCGCCATGCCGGTTGAATATGGCGGCGCGGGGCTAGGTGTTACCGAAGCGGCGATCATGATGCAGGAAGTTGGCCGCTCCGCCGGCGTGTTCGCCGCGTGTTCGACCATTCATATCAATATTTTCGGCCTGCATTCCATCGTCAAGCACGGCACTGAACGGCAGAAGGAAGACTGGCTGCCGGACATTATCAGCGGCAAATCGCGCGCCTGTTTTGGCGTCACGGAGCCGGATGCCGGGCTCGATACGTCAAAAATCAAGACGCGGGCGGTGCGCGATGGTGAGCATTATGTCATCAATGGCCAAAAAATCTGGACCAGCACGGCGCAGCAGGCGGACAAGGTGGTGCTGCTGGCGCGGACAACGCCGGTGGAAGACTGCGCGAAGCCGACCGATGGCCTGAGCCTGTTTTATGCGGATCTTGACAGGTCAGCGGCGGAAATTCGGGAAATCCGCAAGATGGGCCGGCATGCCGTCAACTCGAACCAGGTGTTTTACGACAACATGGTTGTTCCGGTTTCTTGCCGGATCGGCGAGGAAGGCAAAGGGTTCCGGTATATTCTGGATAGTTTGAACTCGGAACGGATTCTTAACGCGGCGGAAGTCATCGGCATCGGCCGCCGTGCGTTGGAAAAAGCGGTGGCCTATGCCGATGAGCGCGTGGTGTTTGGCCGAAAGATCGGCAAAAACCAGTCGATCCAGCATCCGCTCGCGGAATGCTGGTCTGAACTCTACGCCGCGGATTTGATGACGCTGCATGCCGCGGAGCTTTGCGATGCCGGCCAGCCCTGCGGCGCGCAGGCGAATGCGGCGAAATATCTCGCCGCCGATGCCGGTTTCAAAGCCTGCGACCGGGCGATCCGCACCCATGGCGGCATGGGCTATGCGGCGGAGTATCATGTGGAACGTTATTTCCGCGAAATGGTGGCGACGCAGCTGGCGCCGGTCTCCCGCGAAATGATTCTGTGTTTTATTGCCGAACGCGAATTGGGACTGCCGAAATCTTATTGACCAGTTCAGGCAAGTCCGCATCTGCGCCGAATGGCGCGCCCGGCTGGCCCGGAAAAAAAAGCCGCCAAGGCTTCACTGGCGGGATGCGGCTGAGCGGATATTCCTAGCGCGTAGGCAACGCCGCTACCTGGGAATGCCACCGCTTCCAGACCGGCCAGCATGGCAATCTCGCTGGTCTGGGCAATGCCGAACTCTACTTTTCCGTCCGCAACCGGGACTGCGCCCTGGCCGCCCGCCGTGAGCAGCAATTTGGGCATGACCGACGCCGCAATGTCCAGCGACTGCAAGAGATCAACAAAAAATTTTGCAGACCCGCCGCCATGTTTCGGATCGCTCATCGAAATTGACGAAGCGGCCAGCATTACCGCGCGCAGCTTTTCCGGCGCCAAAATATCCGGCGGCGCCAGCGGGGTCCGGTAGGCCAGGCACACATCATTGCGCCCTGCCGGCCACCGCGCACCCGACAAGAAATTTTTCGCCGCCAACGCCGCCAAAATGTCATCTGTCGAAATGGCGATATCAAACCGCTCGCCAGACTCGATCCGCGCCGCGACCCGCGTGGCGGAATCGTAAACCGCCCGGCTGGAAAAACCGGTTTCCCGGAGAAAAATCGCGAGAATCTCATCGAGCGCTGACTTATAGGCGCCCGTGCTGAACACAATCAAAGCCTGGCCATCTTCCTGCGTTTCCATGGCGCGGCCTGATGAACCGGAAAAACCCAGCCGTCAAATTGATTTTTTCCGCGCCGGTGATAACAACGGCGAAAAATCCGGAGACGATGCCGAATGTATAAAGACCTCGAAGTCACCACGCCCATGCGGCCGGCGGCGCAGCTGACCAAGCCGGTTTTCGAAATGCCGGCTCTGGCCTGTGACTGCCATTTTCATGTGTTTGAGCCTGGATATCCAAGCATCCCCAAACCGTTTTATACATTTCCGGAGGGCGCCACAATCGACGCTTGCTTAGCCATGCAGGCCGCCCTGGGCATCGAGCGCATGGTGCTGGTGGCGCCCAGCTATTATGGCAACGATAATCGTCTGACTCTTGCCTTCCTCCGCCAGATCGGCGCCCGCGCCCGCGCGGTCGTTCGGCTGGAGGATGATGTTCCGGACACGGAACTCGACGGCTACGACAAACTCGGAGTCCGGGCGATCCGTATCGATCTTTTTGGCCGGGCGGATTGGGCGGCGCACGACATTATCGCCTATATCGAAAGCATGGCGGCGCGCGCCAGGCCGCGCGGCTGGCATGTGCAACTTTTTGCTCCCGGCAAAATTCTGCGCGCTTTGCTGCCGTTCCTTGCCGATTTCGAGGATGATTTCGTCATCGACCATATGGGCTACATGCTGGAAAAAGATGGGCTGACCAGCGAGGATTTCGCGGCGCTTCTGGCCGTGTTCAAACAAGGCAGATGCTGGATGAAACTTTCCGGCGCCAACCGCATCGCCGGCGAGGCAAGCTTGCGCACCGTCGCCCCGATGGCCCGCGCCTTCATCGCCACGCGGCCCGACCGGCTGATCTGGGGGTCGGACTGGCCGCATCTGCCGCATGCCCATACCGATACGGGCGAATTGCTGAACCTGCTGGCCGATTGGGCGCCGGACGCAGCCTTGCGCCAGATGATCCTGGCCGCAGCACCCGGCAAACTGTTCTTTGGCGATTGAGGACAGGACCAGTTCACAAATGTAATTTGCCGCCCGCATTGCCGCGCCGGTTCTGCACATCGCGCGCGGCGCCGCCCAAATCTATAAAATGATTTTGGCGAATGCGGGCCCCCACGCCGGCACGCCGGTTGTAGGGGATGAGCGCGTTGACGCAAGCCGGCTACCTCGCCGCTCTGATCCCGGGGGAATATGGCGGCGCCGGCCTGCCGGTGCGCGCGGCGGGTGTGATTCTGGGATAAACCACAACCCAGATTTGTACCCGCATGCATTTCTCTTCCCATTACGCGAACTTTATATTAGGATCGTTTCTCACAAACTGACCCAGGCCCACGCGCCAGCTTCAGCCCAACCGAACTGTTCGCGCCGATGCTCAAGCCCAGCCTGGCCGGCTCCGCCGATTCCGGCCAGGAGCTGGAAAATTATTTGCGTGCCGAGCAGGTTTTCGTGCTCACGCTCAACCGCGCGGATAAAGCCGCCGGCCTCCTCGCCATCGCCATCACCGCCGGCGTTCTGCACAAGCTCTACCCGGCAGGGCTACTGGCGCTCTGGGTCTGCCTGTCATGTGGCATGGTGTTGGTCAATGTCTATCTGTCGCGCCGTTGCCACGGCGGCGCGGCCGGCGGCGGCGCGGCCGGCGGCGGCGCGGCCGGCGCGCACGCTGTCCAGAACTGGGCGCGCGTTTTCACCCTCTGCGCCACAATCACCGGTCTGCTCTGGGGCATGGCAGGCACCGCCATCCTGCTAACCCCCAGCCCCGGCCTCCAATCCTTCGTCATCGTCCTGGCTGTCGGTGTCATGGCCGGCGGCATGACCGGCAACGCCGCCTATCGCCCGGCCTTGCTCGGCCTCGGCCTCGGCGTCCAGATCCCTGTCATCATCGCGATCTTCGCATGCCAAGACGCCGTGCATACGGGCGTCGGCATCCTGCTCATCATCTTCACCGCTCTGATGGTCAACGGCGCCCTGAAATTCAACCGCGTGTTCGCCGACAATATCCGCATGCGCTTCGCCCAGGAACAGTTGCTCGCCCAATGGCAATCCGCGGACACCGCAATGGCCGATGCTCAGCTTCTCGCCAAAACCGGCAGCTGGTCCCTTGACCTGAAAACCCAGATCATCTCCCTCTCGCCGGAGGCTTACCGCGCCTTCGGGATCGACCCCGCCAATGCCGCGCCGCAATTCAGCCTCCTCATGGCGCGCGTCCACCCTGATGACAAAGCCCTGGTCGATGCGAGCGTGACGCGATCACTCACCGGCACCGCTTCCCCCGGTCTCGACCACCGCCTCATCATGGATGACGGCACGATCAGACATCTCCATGTCACCCCCAAAACGATCTTCGATGCAGCCGGGCAGGCCGCCCGGGTCACCGGCTCGGTGCAGGACGTCACCGACCGCCGGCTCATTGAAGACGAGCGCAAACAGGCCGAAAACATCCTCGCCTATCGCGACCGTCTGCTGCACACCGTCACCGCCGCCGCCGCCGTCGCCGTCAGCGCGCTCTCCCTGGCCGACGGCGTGACTGAGGCGCTCGCCAAAATCGGCGAACGCATGGGCGTCGACCGCATTGTCGTCGTGCAGAAAATGCCTGATGACAATCCGTCCTTGGAGATCCGCTTCCAATGGGAATCGCCGGCGATTCATGCCATCTTCACACCCATTGCAGACGGCGCCAACGAGATCGGCGGCCCCGAGAGGGCCGCATGGCGCGCTCCGCTCGAAGACGGCAAGCCGGTTATCGGGCAGCGGGAAACCGCACCTGAGGCGGTCCGCGCGATGATGGAGAGTCACGCCATCCAATCATGCCTGCTGATGCCGGTCTTCGTCGGCGGGCAGTTCTGGGGCTTTCTCGGCATCGATACCTGCACAGCCCCGCGCCACTGGGCCGCCAGCGAAATCGAAACGCTGGGCATCTTGGCCGACATCACCGGCTCGTTGATCGTGCGCGAACGCGCCCGCGTTGCGCTGGCGACCAGCGAACAGCGGTTCCGGCTGCTCACCAGTGCCGCGCGGGACGCCGTCACATTGACGGATGGGTCCGCGATCATCCGGCAGTGGAATGCCGCCGCGGAAGGCATGTTCGGCTACACCGCCGATGAAGCGCTGGGCAAGGATATCGTCGCCCTGCTCGGACCGCGCGGCCAGCGGGCGAAACTCGCGCGGATCCTTGCAACCGTCACCGAATCCGCCGGCCTGTCCATGGAAATTTCAGTCCGCCGCAAGGATGGCGGCGAAATTGCCGTCGAAATCTCCATCTCCGCCGCCAAGGTCGCCGGCCGGCTCGAATTCATCACCATCATACGCGACATCACCGAACGCAAAACCGCCGAACAAAAACTGCAATTCGCCAACACGCTCCTCGGCACGCAAATGGAAGCCTCGCCCGACGGCATCATGGTCGTCGACGCGGACTGGGCCCTGGTTTCCTGCAACCGGCGTTTCGCCGAGATCTGGAACCTTGAGCCCGAACATCTGCAGCCCGGCGCCGACAACGCCCGCCGCGATCATATCGTTACCCAGGTCGCCGATCCCGAAGCCGACATGGCCAGCATCAAACGCCTCATGGACCAACCGGATCTCGTCGGCGAGGACGAGGTCGTCACCAAGGATGGCCGCACCCTCGAACGCTACAGCCGCTCGCTGATCTCACCCGCCGGCGAACATCTCGGCCGTGTCTGGTTCTTCGGCGACGTGACGGCCCGCAAAAATGAGGAGAAAAAACTGCAATTCGCCAATATTCTCCTCGGCACGCAAATGGAAGCCTCGCCTGACGGTATCATGGTGGTCGATGCGCGGCGGAACATGGTCTCCTGCAACCAGCGTTTCGCTGAAATGTGGCGCATGCGCCCCGAAATGCTGAGACCCGGCGACGACCAAGCCCGCCGCAACCACATCATCGCGCAGGTTGTGGAACCCGAAGCCTACCAGGCACGCATCGACCACCTCGTGACACACGCGGACGAAATCGGCGAGGACGAGATTCTCACAACCGATGGCCGCATTCTGGAACGCTATACCCGCACGCTCATCTCGGCCGCCGGCGAACGCCTCGGCCGTGTCTGGTTCTTCCGTGACGTCACCGAACGAAAAGCCGCGGAGCGGGAACTCGTGCTCGGCAACGCCTTGCTGAAAACGCAACTCGAAGCGTCCCCCGATGGAATCTACGTGGTTGGCCATGACCGGGAGGTCCTGTCCTATAACCAACGCTTTGTTGATATGTGGTCGCTCTCCGGGACGGAGATGAAAACCGCGCCGCGCGGTTATTTACGCAGGGAGGTCGCCAAGCATCTAAAGGAACCCGAAGCTTTTGAGGCGCGCATCGCGTACCTCAACGAGCACCCCGGAACACCTGTCGATGACGTGTGGGAAGCCAATGACGGCCGCATCATCGAACAGCACAGCGTCTCCCTGCTGGCGGGAGAGGAAAATCTCGGCCGCGCCTGGTTTTACCGCGACATCACGGCCCGCCGCGCCGCCGAAGCGCTCGCCCTGCGCCACGCCCGCTACGACGTCCTCACCGGCTTGGCCAACCGCGCCGTTTTCGTCGAATCCATCCACCAGGCAATCGCCCATGCCAGGCGGGAGGGGTCCGGTTTCGCCGTGCTGTTCCTGGACCTCGACCATTTCAAGGACGTCAATGACACGCTGGGACACCCGGCCGGCGATGCGCTGCTGAAAGCTGTGGCGGCGCGGCTGCTGGGTGCGACGCGCGAGACCGACACGGTCGGCCGCTTCGGCGGCGATGAATTCGCCGTTATCCTCGCCGGCATTCCGGATGCCGCCGCCGGCGGCCTCGCCGAAAAACTCCTCGCCGCGATTAACAGACCGCTGGTCATCGAGCGCAACACCGTGCACGTCCGCGCCAGCATCGGCATCGAAATTTTTTCTCACGTCGCCGATGATGCCGAAACGCTGCTGGCGCACGCGGATCTTGCTTTGTACCGCGCCAAGGCTGAAGGCCGCGGCACGTTCCGCTTCTTCACCCCATCGATGGACCGGGACGTCCGCTCGCGCGTCACGCTGGGGACGGAATTGCGCGCGGCCCTGACCGCCGGCGAGCTTTTTCTTCTCTACCAGCCGCAGGTCGTGGCCAGCACCGGCGCGATCGCCGGCGTCGAAGCGCTGATCCGCTGGCGCCATCCGGAGCGCGGCCTGCTGGCGCCCGAAGCCTTCCTCGAAGCCGCGGAGACCACCGGCGCCATCATCGAACTCGGCCATTTCGTGCTGTGGACCGTTTGCCGCCAGGCCGCTGCCTGGCTGGCGGCCGGCCATGCGCCGCCACGGATCAGCTTCAACGTCTCGGCCCTGCAATTCAAGTCATCCCGCACGCTGGAAGCCGATATCATGGCGGCCCTGGCGGAAACCGGCCTGCCGCCCTGGATGCTGGAACTGGAGCTCACCGAAGCGACGCTGATGAGCACCTCGCAGGAAAACAGCGAGGTATTGAGCCGGCTGAAGGAGCACGGCGTCAAGCTCGCCATCGATGATTTCGGCTCCGGCTATTCATCGCTCGAATATCTGCGCCGCCTGCCCGCAGACCATATAAAAATCGCCCGGATATTCACGAAAAACGTCGCAGCCGATGCCGGCGACGCCGCCATCGTCCGCGCCATCATTGGCCTTGCCAAGGAACTGAAAATGGCCACCATCGCCGAGGGCATCGAGAACCGCGCGCAACTCGACATCATCGCCAGCCTGGGCTGCAACCAGATGCAAGGCTTTTACCTCTCGCGCCCCGTCCCCGCCGAAGCCATCACGGCCCTTCTAAAATCCGGCACTGCCCTGCTCCAGGCCCCCGAAAGCCCGGGCCGAGAGACCGTTTCATTGGTTGGAGTGAAGCTCTAACCTATGTTTTGGCGAGCAACTTTATTTTCAGTGGCCTGCTTATCCCTGAAGTCCGCCATATAGTATGACGGACTTCAGGGGCAGGACACTAGGGTGATGGCGCCGGCGCCGCCGGTTTGGCCACATCCGTTGCGCCAAAGAGGGCGGAGGGAAGGGCGGTGCTGGCATAGGTGGGCATTTGTCCGTTCCATTTGTTGATGAGGGCGAGCTCGATCAGCTCCGGCGTCAGGGTTTTTTGCTTCAGCTCATAGGCCTGGGCATCGGCCTGGGCCTGCAGGATGGTGGCTTTGGCGGCGCCCTGGGCGGTGGCGACCGCGGCATCCGCCTGGGCGTTGGCCTGGACGACCTGCTGCTGGGCAGAGACCTGTACCTGCTGCAACTTGTATTGTTCCTCCAGCGCATTTTGCTGGGCGATCTGCTTGTCTTCGATGGCCTGGTCATAGGCCTGCGAGAAATCGAAATTGGTGATGTTCACGCCATCGACGATGACGTCGTAGACCCGCAGATCGGTCGAGATTTTGTCCTTTATTTCGCTGCCCAGTTGTTCGCGCTTGGTGATGAGGTCCTGCGCGTCATAGATCGAGACGATGGCTTTGACATCGTTGGAGACGATCGGGGTGATGATGGTGTTCTGCAGGCTCGGGATGTCGCGGTAATTTTGATAGATGTAGACGGCATCAGCCGGATTCACCTGAAAGGTGACGGCGATGCTGGTGGAAACGTTCTGCTGGTCGTGGGTGGCCGCGGATTCGGTGGTGGTGGCGGTGTTGGGGGTGATGTCCACCTCGTAGATGTTGGAGATGAAGGGCGTGCGCCAGTGCAGGCCGGGTTCCAGCGTTTGTTGGGAGGGTGCGCCGAAATTGGTGAGCACGCCGATATAGCCGGCATCAACCTGGTAGAACGGGTCCAGCAGCCAGAGCAGAATCAGCCCGGCAATGACGGCGCCGGCGGTGGTGAGCGCCCTGGTGGTGAAGGGCAGGCGTGGCCGGCCGGTGGGGCCTTGGATGAGTTGCGCCATGATTTTGGTCCTGCTGTTTGCGCGCGGGGATGGTTGGGCGGCCGCGCGCCGGAAGTGACTCGATTCGGGTGTACCGATGGCGTGGCGGCAAGTGCTGGCGTGGTCAATACTTCCGTAAAAGGGCGATCAGCCGGCCCTGGACTTTAACCCGGTCGGCCGGGAAAATTTTGGTCTCAAAACGGACATTCGCGGGCTCCAGGGCGATGGACTGGCCGCGGCGGCGCAGGCGTTTGAGCGTCACTTCGTTTTCATCCACCAATGCGACGATGATCTGGCCGTTTTCCGCGGTCTCACCCTTGCGGATGATGACCGTGTCGCCATCCAGAATGCCGGCTTCGATCATCGAATCGCCTTCGACTTCCAGGGCGAAATGCTCGCCATTGCCAAGCAAAGTTGCGGGCACTTCGATCTGGTTGCCGTCATCCTGTAGCGCCTCGATAGGCAGGCCGGCGGCGATTTTGCCGTACAGCGGGAGGGACACCGCGGCGGCATCGTTGGCGGCGCGCACACCGGGAAGTTTGCCGGTAAAATCGCCCCGGATCACGTTCGGCGTAAAACCGGTTTCCGGCCGTTCCGGCGAAAAATCCTCGGAAAGGCGCACCACTTCCAGGGCCCGCGCGCGGTGCTTGTGACGGCGCAAAAACCCGCGTTCTTCCAGGGCGGTGATAAGACGGTGAATGCCGGATTTCGAGCGCAGATCCAGCGCGTCCTTCATTTCCTCGAAACTGGGGGAGCAGCCGGTCTGGCGCAGGTGCTTATCGATGAAGACCAGCAATTCGTGTTGTTTGGTGGTGAGCAACTGAGCCTCCGACGATAAGAACAAACCGCTAACATAAAATGTTCTAGTTAGGTTCTCGTAACCACGTCAACAGGCAGTCGTCAGTGGTCAGTGGTCGGTAGTCAGAAACGAAGTGATCAGAGGCTGAGTGTGTCCAGCCGGATGATCCGGACGGCCGCACCTTCGGGCAAAGCGGGGTCGTGCGGGGGCCGCTGGATCAGGGCGGTGGCGTGGGCGAGGGTCCGGAGCATTCCAGAATCTTGGACCGGGAAGGGGGTAGCCAGAAGGCCGGAGGCGTCGCGCGCGAGGGTGGCGCGAACGTAATCTTCGCGCTGGTCGTTGGGTTTCAGCGGTGCGGTCAGGCGGGCGGGTTCGGTTGCCGGGGCGTCGCCGGGCATGCCGAGGAGACGGTCGATGGCCGGGCGGAGGAACAGGAGAGAACAAACGAAGGCCGAGACGGGGTTGCCGGGCAGGCCGAGCATGGGCATCGCGCCAAGCGCGCCGAACATCAGCGGCTTGCCTGGGCGCATCGCGATCTTCCAGAATTCTAATAGGAGGCCTCGCGATGCGAGGCCCGGCTGGACGAGATCATGGTCCCCCACGCTAGCGCCGCCGGTCGTGACAAGAAAATCGGCGCCCCGCGCGGCATCCGCCCCTTCGGCGATGGCGTTGATCGTGTCGCCGGCAATCGGCAGGATCGTGGCGTCGGCCCCGCTGGCAGCGCAAAAAGCGGCGAGGGCGTGGGCGTTGGAGGAGACGATGCCGCCGGGCCCGATGGCTTCGCCAGGGAGCGAAATTTCATCGCCGGTGGCAAGAATGGCGATGCGCGGGCGGCGATGGACCGTAAGCCAGGGATGGTTGCCGGCGGCGGCGAGGCCGATATCCCGCGCGGTCAGACGTTTTCCGGCGGTGAGCAAAATATCCCCGGCGGCAAAATCCTGGCCGGCGCGGCGGACGTTTTTGCCGACGCCACAAGTTTCGTTAACGGTCAGGCGGTCGCCGTCAACTGTGGCGTCTTCCTGGATCAGCACAGTGTCGGCCCCGCCGGGGATAAAACTGCCGGTAAAAAGGCGAACGGCTTGCCCAGGGCCCACGACCCCGGTGAAAGGATGCCCGGCGGGCGCGGCGCCGATGATTTTCAGGTCAGCACCGCGTTGGCCGTCCGCGGCGCGGAGCGCAAAACCGTCCATCGCCGAAACATCCGCCGGCGGCTGGGTGAGCCGGGAGGTCAGCGGCGCGCAAAGAACCCTGCCGGCGGCGTTGGGGAGTGAAATGGTTTCGCCGCTGGTAGAGGTGAGGGCGGCCAAGATTTTGCCGCGGGCTGCGGAAACGCTGAGCATCAAATTTGCGAAAAATCGCCGGATTTGCCGCCGGATTTGGCGGTGACGCGCAGACCCGAGATGGTCATGCCGCGATCAACGGCCTTTACCATGTCGTAGATCGTCAGTGCTGCGATGCTTGCGGCCGTGAGGGCTTCCATTTCCACGCCGGTGCGGCCGGTGGTCCGGATGGTGGCGGTGATTTTTACGCCGGTGTCGGTGGGAGTGAGAACGATTTCAGCGGCGGAGATGGGGAGCGGGTGGCAGAGGGGGATGAGTGTTGCGGTCTGCTTGGCGGCCATGATTCCGGCAAGCCGGGCGGCGGCGAACACATCGCCTTTGGGGGCGGCGCCGGACGTGATAAGGGCGAGGGTTTCCGGCCGCATGGCTATGTGGGCCTCGGCGGTGGCTTCGCGCGCGGTTTCCGGCTTGGCCGAGACGTCGACCATGTGCGCGTCGCCCGCGGCGTTCAGGTGGGTGAGCGCGCCCATTACGTGCCTAAAAGAGAGCGGACGGCTTGGGTTACGTCGGGCTCGCGCATCAGGGATTCGCCCACCAGGAAACCCTGCACGCAGACTTTTTGCAGGCGTTTGATGTCAGCGTTGGTTTTGATGCCGGATTCGGAGACGAGGAAACGGTCGGGGCTGACCTGCTTGCTCAAAATTTCTGTCGTGTCCAGCGTGGTTTCCAGGGTTTTGAGGTTGCGGTTGTTGATGCCGAGCAGCGGGGTTTGCAGGCCCAGCGCGCGGTCCAGCTCGTCCTGGTCGTGGATTTCCGCGAGCACGTCCATGCCGAGATTGCGAGCCAGATCTTCAAGGTCGCGGGCTTCATCATCGGTGAGGGCGGCCATGATGAGCAGGATGCAGTCGGCGCCGATGGCGCGGGATTCGTAGACCTGCCAGGGGTCGAGGATGAAATCTTTTCGGATCACGGGGAGTTTGACTGCCGCGCGAGCCGCTTTCAGATCGTCGATGCTGCCCTGGAAATAGGGGCCATCTGTCAGCACGGAGAGGCATACGGCGCCGCCCTCGGCATAGGCTTTGGCCAGCGCCGCGGGGTCGAAATCGGCGCGGATCAGGCCGCCGGAGGGGGAGGCTTTTTTGATTTCGGTGATCAGGCCGGGCTTGCCGGCGGCGGCGGCGTCCATCAGCGCGCGCCCAAATCCGCGGGGTTTGGGGCCGTCCTTGGCGCGCGCTTTGATCTCATCCAGCGGGCTCGCGGCTTTGCGGAGAAGAATCTCGGCGCGGGTATCAGCGCAGATTTTGGCGAGGATGTCCTCTTTTACGTATGTTCCGTCCATCATGCACCTTTATGCGTAGCGTTTTTCAAGGCTTTCAGCACGGCTTTGGCACGCCCATCGTCAATCGCGCGGGCGGCCATCGCTACCCCTTCCTTCAGGGAAATGGTTTTGCCGGCGACGATCAATGCGGCCGCCGCGTTGAATAGAACGGTGTCGCGGTACGCATCTTGTTTGCCCTCCAACAATGCGAGCATGGCGGCGGCGTTTTCGGCGGCGTCGCCGCCCTTGATATCGGCGACGGGGGCGGCTGGCAGGCCGGCATCCGAGGCGTTGAGCAGGAACTCCGAAATCTCGCCGTCCTTCAGGGTGACAATCTGGTTATCGCCGTCGAGGGTGAGTTCGTCGAGGCCGTTGCCGTGGAAAATCCAGGCGGAATTGGTGCCCAGATTGGCCAGGGTTTCGGCCATCGGGCGGAGCCAGGCGGGGTCGAACACGCCGATGAACTGGCGGGTGACGCGGGCGGGATTCGCCATGGGGCCGGTGAGGTTGAAGATGGTACGGGTGCCAAGCTCGGCGCGGACCGGGCCGGCATGGCGCAGGGCGGGATGGTGGCGGGGCGCGAACATGAAGACGCAGCCGGTCTCCCGCAAAATTTCGGGCAGGCGTTCGAGCGGGGCCTCGATGTTGACGCCGAGTGCTGCAAGCACATCGGCGCCGCCCGTGCGCGAGGACAGATTGCGATTGCCGTGCTTGGCGACGGGGATGCCGAGGGCGGCGATGACAAAAGCGTTGGCGGTGGAGATGTTGAGCGTGGCCGCACCATCGCCGCCGGTGCCGCAGACATCCATGGCGTCGGGCGGGGCCTCGATGGCGGTCATGCGGGCCCGCATGGCGGTCACCGCGCCGGTGAGCTCGGCCACGGTTTCGCCGCGCGCGCGCATCGCCATCAACATCCCGCCGATCTGCGCGGCGGTGGCGTCACCATCCATGATGATGCCGAACGCGGTTTCCGCCCCGGCTTGCGACAGGGATTCGCCGCGGCCGAGCTGCGCGAGATAAGGTTTGAGGCTGCCGGTCATGCGGGTTGGGGCAGGCGGGCCAGGTTCAAAAAGTTTCGCAGTATGTCGTGGCCATGGGCGGTGGCGATGCTTTCCGGGTGGAATTGCACCCCGAAGATGGGCAGCGTTTTGTGGCGCAAGCCCATAATGATCTTTTGCTCCGTCCACGCCGTGACTTCCAGGCAATCAGGCAGCGTTTCGGCTTCGACGATCAGGGAATGGTAGCGGGTGGCGGTGAACGGGTCGGGCAGGCCAGCGAACACGTCGGAGTTTTGGTGGTGAATGGGGCTGGTTTTGCCGTGCACCGGTTCGGGAGCGCGGATGACTTTTCCGCCAAAAGCCTGGCCGATGGATTGGTGGCCGAGGCAGACGCCGAGCAACGGTATTTTGCGCCGCGCCGCCACCTCCACGAGTTCGAGGCAAATGCCCGCTTCGTTGGGGGTGCATGGGCCCGGAGACAGCACAATCGCATCCGGCTGCAGCGCCACGGCTTCATAGGGCGTCAGCGTGTCGTTGCGGCGGACATCGCATTCGGCGCCGAGATCACCCAAAAAATGCACCAGGTTGAAGGTAAAACTGTCGTAGTTGTCGATTAACAGGATCATTTTTCTGCTCCTCCTCCGCCGCGAGCGGCGAAGCGGACGGCGTCTTCGGCGGCGCGGAACAAGGCGCGGGCTTTTTGCACGCTCTCCGCGTATTCCGCTTCCGGGTCGGAATCCGCGACCACGCCGACGCCAGCCTGCACGTACATCGTGCCCTCTTTCACCAGCGCCGTCCGCAGGCCGATGCAGGTATCCATGGTGCCATTGGCTGCGAAATAGCCGATGCAGCCGGCATACAGGCCGCGGCGCGAGGGTTCGAGCTTGTCGATGATCTCCATGGCCCGGACTTTTGGCGCGCCGGAGAGCGTGCCGGCCGGAAAGCCGGCGGCCAGCGCGTCCAGCGCGTCCAGCCCGGGGCGAATTCTGCCTTCGACGGTCGAGGAGATGTGCATCACATGGCTGAAGCGCTCGATCGCAAAGCTTTCCACGACTTTGACGGAGCCGATCTGGGAAACACGGCCGACATCATTGCGGCCGAGGTCGAGCAGCATGAGGTGTTCGGCGCGTTCCTTCGGATCGGCCAAAAGTTCGGCTTCGAGGGCGGCGTCCTCGGCTTTGCTCCCGCCGCGTTTGCGGGTGCCGGCCAGAGGCCGGATGGTGACAGTGCCATCCCGCAGGCGGACCAGGATTTCAGGCGAGGAGCCGACGGCCTGAAATTTATCGAAATCGAGGTAAAACAGAAAAGGTGCGGGGTTTATGCGGCGGAGCGAACGGTACAGGGCGAAGGGTGGGAGCGTAAAAGGGGCTTCAAAACGCTGGCTGGGGACGATTTGAAACGCATCGCCGGCGCGGATGTATTCCTTGGCTTTTTCCACCATTGAGAGGAAGCGGTCTTTGGTCATGTTGGAGACCGGGACCGGGTCCGGCAGTACGTCTGGGCTCAGAAGCTTGGGGACTGGCTTGTCCAAGGCCGCAAGGGCGGCTTTCAGGCGCAATTCGGCCGCGGCATAGGCGGTGGCCGCGGAAATGCCGGCGCGCGGATAGGCGGGGGCGGCCAAGGTGAGCTCATCCGTCACGCCGTCAAAAATGGCGAACAGGCTGGGGCGGACCAAAATGGCTTCGGGGATGCCGAGGACGTCCGGATTGTTGTCCGGCAGTTTTTCCATCAGCCGCACCATGTCGTAGCCAAGATAGCCGGAGAGCCCGCCCGTCATGGGCGGCAGGGTCTCCGGCACGTCCAGCTGCGTTTCGGCGATCAGGTCGCGCAGCGAATCAAGTGGCGGGTCCCCGGTGGGCAGAAAATTATCGGGGTCGGTTTGTGCGTCACGGTTGATCAGGGCCGTGCCGTGCTCGCAGCGCCAGATGAGGTCAGGCGCCAGACCGATGATGGAATAGCGGCCGCGCGTCGCCCCGCCCTCAACGCTTTCCAGCAGAAAAGAGAATTTTTTGCCGTAGCCGAGTTTGAGGAAGGCGGCGACCGGGGTGAGCAAATCCGCCGGTTCGTGCCGCCAGACCAGCGCCCCGCGGCCCGATTCATAGGCGGCGCGAAACGCATCATATCCGGGGGGTGAGGCGGCGTTCATAGGCAGCTTTCAGTTGTTAGTCGTCAGTTGTCAGAAAAGGGGCGGGTCATTGGTAGATCTGCGCAAAAAGCTTGGGGTCGATTTTGACATTGTCGCGGGCTTGCAGTCCGGAGAGAAAACTCTCCGCGGCGTCATTTTGCAAGGATTTGGTCAGCCCTTGCTGGATACTGGTGGCGTCCTGCGGGTCTTGCGCTGGGGTTGGCTGGAGGATGCTGGCGAGCCCGGCGACGACAAACCCGCTGGATGTTTGGTCCATGGTGGCCTGGCCGGGTTTTAGGGTGAACAGGATGGGCACCATGTCGGCCGGGATGCCGGTGGGCGCGGCACCCCGGGTGATGGGCGGGGTCATCGCGGCGGAATATCCGGCGGCGGTGGCGGCGGCATCGAAATTTTGGCCGGCGTTGACGGCGGCGAGGAGCGTCGCGGCTTTTTGCTCCGCTTCGCGGGAAAGCTGGTCCGCCCCCCAAGCTGCGGACACGGCGGATTTGACCTGGTCGTAGGGCTGCACCGCGGGCGGCGTAATCGTTGAAATTGTAAAAGCAAAATAGCTGTTATCCGGCCCGGAGAGCAGTTGCGGGGCGTCG
>Ga0116228_10000629_pt1 | contig 27313 bp, 11 predicted proteins | sample S1TSphfallax_2_FD_89694 | JGI IMG/M metagenome (GOLD analysis project Ga0116228, IMG submission 89694) | Host-associated microbial communities from peat moss isolated from Minnesota, USA - S1T2_Fc - Sphagnum fallax MG | ecosystem: Host-associated > Plants > Peat moss > Unclassified | place... | reverse complement strand
TTTCACGTTGGTGCGCTTCTTCTTGCGTTCTCCGTCACCACAAGAATGGTTTCACGTTGGTACGCTTCTTCTTGCGTTCTCCGCCACCGCAACAATGCTTTCAAGTTGGTACGCTTCTTCTTGCGTTCTCCGCCAACGTAACAATCCCTTCACGTTTGGTAATCGGTACGCTTCTTGGGTTCTCCGCTACCATAATACTGCTCTTTCACATTTCAACTCCAAGCTTATGTGTTGCCTCTGTCGGTACAGCTTGAAAGTTGAGTGGGTGGACGAGAATTGTACAGTGATGGTGCCGACACATTCTTAGTCAAGCTCCTCACGTGGGTCTGTCACGATTGGAATTTCGAGGAAATTTTTACGGAATTTCCCACTGCCTTTCAGTAACATAAGTACTGACAAGGAACTGGTACATATACAGATAGATACCGTACCTGTAGAGCTGTCACTCATGTTCATCGGTAAATTATTCTCATAAGGTCCGGTCTGAAGAAAAGAAATTTTTTGAATCGACACTTGCCACCTTTCTCAGGACGTGTTTCTTTTGACGCAAATGAACAAGGGGTGGTGTGTCACTCTGTGGCCTTGCCATTTACATTAAAATGTATCTTAAGGCAAAAGAAGAATTATGGAAATTCAAATATTTCACCATGCAAAATATAATCTCCAAAAAAATCCTCTAAAAGAAAACCAAAATCCTTCAAGATATCACAACTCTGTAACTAACCTCAAGTTTCAACACAAGCCGAAATATCATCTTTCAAAAATCTTCTTATAAAAATAGACCTACTACCTAGGGGCCAAAATCCCTTAAGCTACTATACTCTATAATGAATCTAAACACAATATCCTTGCCTTGGTAGGCAAGGCCAACAAATCCATTGCAAGAAGAAATGCATGACCCCAAGAGCAGAGGAACAAGCCCCAAGGAACCTGGGCACAGAGTCCGTCGCCCAAAGCTAGCCTACCCATTTTGGGCTTGGTAGTACATCACTAAACGTGATCATGTTTCCTACTGCAAATGACAGACTTTGATCCCCAGATCTTATCAGAATCCTTAAACATGATCTCCTCTTTGTCACAATCTCTCCTTTGAATTGATCAAATCACTCTGTTCCAATATAATCTGAAAACCGTGTTGAAGGGGAAATTTCCAGAGGGGTTTACCAGAATCAGGCCTGCCTGAAGCCATTATTCTGGTAAAGTCTGTGGCCGAGGGTGTTACACTACATGTTTCTATCGTGGCTTTGAATCTCCAAAGTTTGTTAAGCTCACAATTAAAGTCATCTAGAGCCCCTGTGCTGATTGTATTGGAACCTAGAACCCCCAGCAAGAGTGCCATGACCTTGAGTCACCTGGTTATTAGTTCTTGAATATGTCCTCTCCCTGCTATTAGATTACCACTGCATATACAAATAATATTTTTGGACCTTGTGTATTTATTCTTAACTATCAAGATCAAAAAAAATACTCATATTAGCGCTGTTGGACCCATTTTTGGAAACATTTCAACAATGGCAGGTGTATACTAATAACATCTATTATCAGAAACCAATCTGTTATCAGCTAGAGCAAATGCCTGGCATATATCGACATTTGCATAATATTTCATTTACAAATATTCTAGGTGAAACCCCAGTAGTTTGGTAGGTGATTACAACTTTGGAACCTGGTAGTAATTATATGTCCACTTTGTTAGGAAAAACCCTAAGTGTGAGTATGCCCTTCATTTTTCACAATGAACTTTGACAACACACCCAAATAGATACGGATGTGGCACTTTCAATGAAGAAAGTGAAAATTTATGTGGGAGAGGGTTATTGTGGTCCAGAAATCTAGAGTTCAACCAATTCCATTCAATGATTTTTAACAAACTACAAAAATAATATCAAAACACAATAACATTTTAAAATACCAGACCAATATTGATTATGCCCTGGTACTGGTTTCTAAAGGCCCTGCTATTTTATATATTAATTGTGTTGTCTGTCTGTGACGTGACAATTCTGGCTTTGCATTCTATGGCAGAACCGGCCTCTGTAAATGGCGTTGCCCAGGGTTAATACCAGGGTTTTTTTTTTCTTGCCCTTTTCCGGCGGGCTGCCCAGGGCTAATACCAGGGGTTTTTTTTTTTCTCGCCATTTAGATTATTTTTTATTTTTTATAAATTGTTTTTGAAAAAGGAATATTCTGTTTCAAATTCTCTTGGGGGGGCGGGGGGGATTAGCCAAAAAATTGCCACAATTGCCTAGAATATGAAAGAGTGCTTAAGATTTTCTACTTTAAATTTTTTTAATATCGCCAAATTTGGCTAAATAACTAGTTGATACTAATATAACATCAGATAGACAATGAATTATTGATACCACCATGGTACTTGAATATCAAAATTTCCCAAATATCATGACCCATGTCACTGTACACTATTACCAGACTGGTATGCATAAAATATAATATGCATCCCACACTGGCCACTACTCACATGCATGATGATGGCATGTTTTCTTTTAACAGGTTCTCTGCCCCAAGAAAAAATCCCACTTATAATTCTTTTAATCTCATTTTCTTTATTTTTTTGTATATAAGCAAATATGATAGCTGCATCATGGATATAGTAAAAGAGGAAAAGAAACAAGATTACCCATTTTAATATAAAGATGAGGATAAGGAGGAAGAAAAACATGATTTAAACAACATGGACATAGAACCATGAAGAGAAGGGATTACCGCATTATGCAAGAAGGTGAATTCAAAGATCGTTATTCAAATCTTGTTTTGAAAAAAAGTATATTTGGAGATCCCATTATGCAAAATGCAGCCTAGTTTAGTTGTGAGTTAAATACTCCACCTCAATGTGGAAAAGATGGAGCTCAACATTATTTGTGGGTTCTAGCTTGGTTCCTAAGCCTTTTATGTCTCAAGACCATGAATAGGAATGAACCTAACTGAAAAGCACAATTCAAAAGATGGCACTGATTTGAAGGGATATAGGAAACATGATTGCTCTGAAATACTTCATGGAAGTGAATAACAGATTGAAGGAGTAGATCAAGACCCAGTTTCTTCTTTTTCTTTTGCTTTTCCACAGTTCTGTGGTTTTGAAAGTTTGGTGAATTTTGACAAATTTTTTCGAATTTATACTTTAGAAAACGAAAATTCAATCCATGGTTTGCAGGGTTAGAACTGGCAGTTCTGGTTTGTTAAAACAGGACCTGAACTGGGTCTGATTTTTGAAACTGGTTCCATAACCAGAACCAGAATTTATATTTTTGAAGAACTATACTAGGAACTGGATTACCCATTCCATTTATGTGTGAATCTAGAATCGAGAATTTTGAAAAGAAAATTGAAACAAAAAAACTAGAATGGGGTTAATTGGAAGTTAACCAGCAGTTAACCATCAGTTCCAATCCAGGTTACCTGGAACCGGGTCTAATTTTCAGAACTGGAACCAGATTTTGCCAGACCTGAAACCAGATTCCCCATTCCATTTATGTGTGAAACTGGCACCAAAACTGTTATAATTTATTTTTCGCAACTGGAATCAAAGCTTCTTCATAAAAGTAAAGAACCACCCAACACTGGTTTTTACCATGGTAGGAGTTTGGGTGTTGGGTCCCCCCAGTCCACAATCCAGGAGTACCCAAAGTTTTTTGAAAAACTGTTCCATACCATAGCCACGCCCACATCTATTTCAACATACCTACCTATATTAGTTTTTGTAGGGACCGACACCTCAAATCCTCCTCATCTTAACTTCTTAGACCATGATCAGCAGCTCCTCATTAAACTCACACTCTATCACTAGAATAGTTGGCCACTTGTGGAGGCAGTTAAACCAGCTTTTGATGGAGGTGAAAATCTCCCCAGCAGCATATAGCCATCCAAAAATTGCTGTGCATTAGAGTTATCCGAAAAGTCATGCCCTGTTGAGCGTGAGTTGCACCTCTCATTTGATGCTTCATCCCCTCCTGGCGGCTGTTGTCCGCAAAGTCATGAAATTTTATTAAATAAGGGTATGAAATATCGATACTCGGGATTAAATGCACCAAGCTTGAGAACATTTATAACTACAGTACACATAGCAGCAGCAGCGATTGGTTGAAGGCGTAAAGGAATGGACAGGGCAAACTCAGTTTAGCACCAAATTTGCTGCAAAACTGCGTTTTATACCCCCTTGAAGCCCAGTGTACTTTTTTTCCCTGTTTTTTGAAATCTCATCCCCTATGTGACCAAACAGGGGATTCCGGTGCCGTCTTTTCCTGACTGCACGGATCATTTTATCGAATACCATCATACACAATGTCTTGTGGGCCCTCTCTTTGATGGTCTAAAACCAAAGAAATTTTCAAACTATAAAAGAATAGTCTGTAAAAGAAGAGTTTTTTGGACATGGAGACTATTGGGGAAGTAAAAACGATGGTAGAGTGTCAGAAATCTCACTCACCAAGTACACTCTAAACAATGCGGAAACTTTTGAGGAGGGCCGACTGACACGAGTTGTTGCTGGGGAAGTCTCATTGACAGCTAGATTTTAAGCACACACCGATTTGGAGGTAATGCCCCAAAGTTTTGGGCTGCTGGGCATGCTCTTCTATATTTAATTTGACAAATTCCAACTTCTGACAATGTCAAGAGGAAATAAAGGTAGGCTATACCTTTTCTTCACACTTGTACGCAAGACAAGAAACCTGACTAGGTAATATCAGTACTTGTCTGAAGGTCTGGTATCAACACTATGGTCTCCATAATGCATCCCCAAAAAGACAAAAGCATTTCATCGGTAGTGAGCGTTGGTCCAATTAAAAGTTCAAAGTGGTAGCAGATTTAGAGATTGCCAGAGGTGTTTCTACCAATCCTGTCATTGCTTTAGCAGAAAAGACATGCAGCATATCCCCAGAACTATAATAGGTACATGTGGCCAACAATATGTGCATCTCTCTCTCTCACCCACTTCTCTCCACAAAGTCAAGAAACCGACTAATGGTACCCTACCTAATTTGGACTTTAGGAACCCTCAACTTGGCTAATGCTCTCTTCATTGAAAGCCACTTTTAGGGACGAGGTTCTTTAAAGTCAAGTTTTTTTTCTCGCCTTGGTCCCCTGGGCCCTCATGTGCCAGAAAACATGTAATTTTGCTGTGCACACTTTATGCTATCATTGGAAAATGAAAAGAAATTGCCCCACTCTCCAGAATAAAAAAGCTTTCAGAAGACTGTTTCACCCCAACCTGCCTCTGCCCCACACCACCCTCCCCCTATCCACCCCCCATCTAAGGCTTAAAGTGATGGACATAATTGTATTTGGAGTGCCAACCCCACCTATTCTTGATACTTTAGAAAATTTCACATTCGACATAAGGATACAATGATCACTTGAATGTCAGCCGTGTGATTAATTTTCAAACACGGACCAAATATTTTAATTCAAAACTCCTCACATGATTACCAGTGATAATTTTTTTCAATTTTCTGATGTTGCACCATTGGTCAGCATCCCAAGAGAGATTTTTAACATTAAACTGATCAAATATTTTAATTCAAAACTCCCCACATGATACAAGTGACATTTTTTTTCAATTTTCTGATGTTGCGTCATTGGTTCCCATTCCAAGAGGGATTTAACATTAACCGGTGACAGGTTTGTAGAACCTGTCTAGATAATTACAAAAATTAGTTTTTTAATTGCTACTAAACTTAAATTAGATGAAAATTGGATTTTAAAAAATGGTGATTGTCCTTAAATTTAACAATTTAAATTGGGAAAATTTAACAATGTGGTGATTTTTTTTTTCCAAAATTTGGCAATTTTGTCCCATCAAAAGAGGGGATATTGTGAAAGAATCACTTGTATTTTTCACATTTTGATGAGATTTTGCACCCCAAAAAAAAAGCTGCACGATACACCTATAGCATAGGAGTTGTTAAATTGTTTTGTTAGAGTGTCAATGCATGTAAGAAGTAAGAATCTTCAAATCAAAACATCATTTGGATTAGTTCTTGAGGTTTGAGTTGTGAATGTAATTTACTTGGGGTTCTATTGGATACACCATACTCGAATTCTCTAGTGTAGTGATATTGACATGTTCAAACATATAATTATAGAATTCCGACACCTACTTACCACTAGGTGTGTGCGCACCATAATAATAAAGGTAATACATGTTATAAGAGGTCGATGATCTAATTTATACAAATTTGAGGGGGGAAACTTTCTAGGAATATCATTAAAAAATCAGCTATAAGAAACATAATTAGAACATGGACATTTTTCAGGCATCCCTCTCTCCACAACCTTCATATTGAGTTTCACAAGCTTTTGTTGTATTGTTATCCATGCCCCCTATGCTTTCACAATGTTGTTTTTGGACTCTTTTATATATGACACCAAACTGGTTTTTGCTTTGCACTCATTATATTTCACTAGTGTGAACCGGTGCATAATGCACCCTGTCGATCCCCCCCATTCGGTCCTTCACATTTCCCACTCTGGTTCACTTCCACCTATTAAGACCCCTAGAACCCCACCCTCACCCCTTCCCCCCTCCACGAAAAAAATAAAAATCATGACCCTCCTAAACCCTTAGCCCAAAAAAAGCGCACCCAAATCTCCTCACCCACCCTCCAAATTCCAAAAATATCTCCCCCATTGATGACGACAAGTTGCTGCGCGAAAACGGACGTAAAAGTAAAAGTAAGAAATAAAAACTTGAAATTTTGAATAGTTTTTGGGCCCTCGAGTTCGGGGGGACAGTTTTATTAAAAGTGATCTGGGTTTCAGGACCTCGACAGACGAACAGACTTACTAAATTAACATATAAGATTGTTTTAATGCTTATGTTTTAATGATACTTTCTTCTATGGTGATGATAGAAGCAAAGTAGCAAGCAAAAGAGAAGAGATTGACAATTTCATGGACAAGAGAATCGGTTTGTATCCATCACTAATCATTCATGTTTATATTCTGTAAGATATTAAACCTTCACCCATTGTGCTCTTGTTAAAAATTGCCAATGTGACATTTGGGACTAGTTTGAATACGTCACAATTTAAAAATATGGCAATTTTCCTATTTTCCAAACATGTCAATTCAAAGAAGTAGAATAGGAAAAGTTTAAATTTGCAGATTAAAGGGAAGTCCCTCATGGTGTTACATTTTTTTAAAGATATTTGTGTAACTTTCTTTTTGTCACATTCTACCAACTTTCATGTGTTGTGTTAATTAGACAAGAATATAGATGTTGCCCTCAAAATTAATGCACTAATCACCTTTTACTGGGTTAAAGAAATTTTCATAATTGTGTGCCCCAACACTAAGTTAATCCTTTTTTGTGATTCATGAAAAATCATTGGAATATCTAGACTTCTTCACCCTTTGAACATTTAAAAATTCTTCTAAGGCATCAAGAATTGTGGGGATAACCCCCCAAACATAAGCATGTTGATTCCCCTTTGTTATTCCATCCCTCTTAACCACCTCTCTTAATGCGTGTACAATGGCTTTGAATTTTGTTAAAGATTGTGAAAGTAAATTATTTATATAAACCAAACAATAATTTGTTAGATTGACCCTTCCTTGCCCAAAAGTTTCGGGCAAAGGGCAAAGCAAAAATTGACCGAGGGCCAAAAGGCAGAGGCCAAGATTTTGGCATGGGAGGATTATGTTCAATTTAGTGAGAATCTTTTGAATGATGTAATGAGGACAAGGTGATGAGTCACAAGACTAAATGGCTAATCGGAATCATTCTTTACCCATTTGGCTTATCATAAAGATATGTTCCAAACTTTGGAGTGCAAGTTGGAGTGCACCTTACCATATGTAATCTTTCCTCCATGAAGCGCATAGGCATTTCAAAAAATGTAATGCTCATGTGTTGTGAGTATTATGTTTTTCAAAATGCTTGCCCTTGCCCCCATCTTTTTTCTCATGATACCCTTTAAAAAAAACCTTTGAGCAAGTAAATCCCTTAACATTGGGCTTTACCAAATTTAGACATGTGCTTGGCTCTGCCTTGCACATGCACTTATTCAGGTAAAGCCCACGGCATCAAGCTTTACCCTACACAAAATCTGCCAATTCCACAAAAAGGAATTGTTGTAAAGGTTATCTTGTTCACAAGTATATCCTAGTGAGTTGGGTTTTGGTTTGGAAAGGATTGTTGGGATGGATGCGAATAAAATTTATGAGGCTTTCCCCATAAACAACTACATGAAGTGGTTAGTGAGATTGTTCAATTTCAATTTATTTGGAATACACTTTATTCATTAAAAAATAATTGAACCTTCATTCAAACATGTTAATGTGAGTATTTTTGTGTACACATCTTAAACATGGAAATTAATGGTCGTGTTGTTGAATATGGGTTCTGAAAATCTATTGAGGCTTGAGAGCTAATACCACAGATTGTTGAACAAGCCATGCATCTATTGGCACACCATCCTTCACTAAACATTAAACTATTAAAAACCCCTATGTTATTTTGACTATATTGAATTTGAATTTCAGTAAAGCACCAAAAATTGTTGGGGTAAGTGTTGCAAACATGGCCATGTTAGCACTTTTATCCAATACTTTCAATGAGACTTGATCACAAGGTCAGCTATTTTTTCCCTTCGTGCAAGGAAGAAATTTGAAACCGTTGAAAAGAAAAATTTTTGTGAACAATTTTTCCATATTTCAAAGTTTTTCTTTCTTTTAATTGACATATTTATTTTTCCATGGTGGATAATTCAATGTATCATTCTTTAGGGGATTGAATTGTTGGATAACTTGTTGAAGTATCATATCCACCATATGGGAAGCTAAAGTAAAATAATCCTTCATTTTGCACTTAAATTGAATTAAAACAATAATAACATGACCAGATTGTGAGGCCAACGTTTTTATAAAGCTTTGGACCCAACATTTTTTTCACTAATCAAATGTTTTATGGAACTTGAAAGAAATTTAAAAATTTTGTGATGTAATTCTAGCCTACAGGTGCTTAGGTGTTGAGGCTCATAAGATAACCCTAACAACAATGTGAAGGAATTTGTCAGCAATTGATGATTCATCGAAATTGGTTTAGGTAGGATGATCCTAGGGTTTCATAGTGTTTCATCCTACCAAATTCGAGTTTGAAATTTGTTTAGCTCATTTTCAAATAATGAAGCATGGAAATGTGTCTTTTTGCCTCTTTTTAAGTTTGTTTTCTAACACCATATTCATAGATACATTTTCAATATCTTCTCCACCAATTTGCATCTCATTTATTTTCAATTGATTATTAATCTAATTCACTAGAATCTTAATCTAATCATTGAATTGAAATTAATTTAATTAGAATTCAATTCAATTTAAGGTGCATGTGGGGTATGTTATAAATGAATATCGTAACAAAGTTTTTAATAAATGCATTTCTTGATTAATAATGTACATTTTATTATTATTTTCTCTTGAGGTATGCAATAATTTTAGAGTTCATATGAGTGAATTGAATGTAGCCATGGGCTATATAAGCTAATTAAATTTATTGATTTGTGATCACGCATTGCATCATAAAACAAATTTCTCATTCATTTGATATAGAAAATGTCTATCACACATTATGTTTTTGCTTTGTCATTCCACGATCATGTTACAACTTTATAATTACACCCAATCATCAACAAGTTTTATGCAAATAATTTTTTTAATATGTATCTATTTGCTTATAATTGCTAATAACTTCTTCTATTGATATTAAATACATGTGCATGATATTCAAGTTATGTCATAATTGTTGATTTATGTGTAGTTGTGAATATTGTTATGCCAACACAATAATAAACATCGATTATTGTATTCATATTCACATATACTTTTCAAATGTAACAAATGCCAATGTTATCAAAGACCTAGATTCAATCAAGCTTGCAAGTGTAAGCTTGTTCACACATTTGTGATAGAATGTAATGAATAGTTTGAAAGCTTTTTGCGTAAAAAATTGTTAATGATTGACTTGTGCAAATTCAAATAATTATCATACATGTCAATTTATAATTACACAAATGAACTTCATAACTTTATGTCAATAATATAGGTCAATATTCATGATCAACTTCCAGCTAATGGTAATGAGTCTAATTCATTATGACTGAAATATTTTGTAAGATGTTATTAATATATACCAAAATTTAAAGGTCTCCAAAGAAGAATTGTGCATACTTTCAATACCTCAAAATTAATCACCCTCCAATAAGAATTTCTAATTCTTTTATATTATGGTATTTATCCTTGAGTATGGAATATAATTTAAATCACCTTATTAATTGAAATTTATTTTCAATTTCAAAAAAAGCATAAACACAATATAAATTGAATTGAATGTTATGCTAAATGAAGTGCAATAGATGAAATATGGATGCAAGCTCAAGCTCATAAAATTAATGTTGTGCACTAATAAAACTTTTAAATAGACATTGCATCTAGTGTTAATAAACTTTTTGGAATGTTTCTATATAGAATGTAATGTGAAAAAGGCTTAAAAATATATATCATTGAAAATTATGTTAAATTGTCCTTCATTATGACTTCAACGCACATTTCTAAATCAAGAGATAACTCCAACATGTGAGCAAAATATAAATAAAAATGAATCCCAATTTTTTTTTCATGGGCAATATTGACTATTTAAAAATACTTCATTGTTTTTACCTTACCTAGAGGTTCCTTTGATTTAGATTAACTCCAAATGCCTATGAAATATTTAAGCATTCCCTTCAATTTAGAGAAAGGAATCAAAATTTGAAAATATGGTGATCCGATCAAATGAACAATCAAAGTGATGGAATAATTAGTTAAGTGTAAACACTTACAATTTTTATTTATTTACTTTAGCAAAGTTTGTAGTGCAATGTAAAAAAATTCTAATGTGACAAGGTTCACAGGGTGTTTTTTGGCAAAATATATGCCAAGGCCACCAAATTTTGAGGATTTTGTTTTCTAAAATTGTCATATTTAGAGAATAGGTTCTAGCATGTCACCACAACTTATCAAGATTCTTTAACTTTTCTACTTTCTTTTTTACCTATAGCCAAATTTGGCTAATTTATTTTATGAATGATTATCGATGTGACTACATCACAAAATTGGGGTAAAAAAACCCTTGCTCAAAATATATGCAAAAGACCATTACATCCTATTCAATTACCAAATCCTATTATAAGTTCAAAAATGTTACTTGTAAGTGGACTTGAGGACAAATCTATCCACAACATTAAAAAAAAGGTTGAATTTAACTCTTGTTTAAAGTCTTCAACAAATCCAATGAAAGCATTAAAAATACATCATTCAAAAATACACAAATTGATCAATGAAAATGTTTTAATATATTTTTTAAGGGAAATATGCCACATTCTAAAATATATACTAATCTTATAATGGAGTGGTAGTTCCATATCATGTTATATGTGAAACCATTTTTCCAACCATTCAACACCTTACCATTCTTGACTCTAATTTTGCTTGTTTTTTATGGATATAATTTTTGACATCCCCAATGGAGATCACAAAGTTCTTCATCTATTTAAAGGAAGAGGCTTTACATAGAACAATTGTGGGTGACCACCAGATAAATGAAAATAATAACATTTTTAAATAGGTATCTATTAAATAATTTAAAAATATGGAGTCAAGGAAGTGACTAGGTACACCAACATACCAAGTTGAGATTTTACACAATGGAAGTCAAGAATATCCTACCCCACCTACAATATGTTCAAAATAATTATATTATTGTTTTCCTTTTGATCATACAAAGTAGTAAATATATATTGGTATCTTGGAAACTAGAACCACGTGGCCAAGGAAAAAGCTTTGGATTTATGGAATGTACTATGATTGCTATTGAATCATTAAATATTGATTTAAACTTGTTTTGAAAATGTCAAAAACAAATACGAATAATGATAAAGGAGATGAAGATTTATCAATTTAATAATATCCCTTCATCCTCCCCCCTTCTTATTTCCCTCATATGTTCCCATATGGATACCAATAATCCATCATTATTTATGTCAATCTCAATTTTATTATTGCCCTAAGCTAATGGATGAGCATGTGTAGATTTTGGGTGCACCCATCTAATTGATGGGTTATTTTGAAGTCTACCCATCTACTTATTGGGCTTCTTCTCAAAGTATGAATGTTGGGTAACTTATTTAAGCATGCCTTTATATCATTTTTTTTTAGTTATCACATATATGAGATATATATTACTATGAAAATTTTTAAAAAATCAGATGACTAATTTTTTAAATGAAATTTGTTTGACAAACATACAAATAATTAACTTTAATTCTTTTAAATTTTATTTAAAAATATTTGCAAGATTATGCAAGAATTGATTAAAATAAAGCATATCAATTTTTAAATAATTTAAAATTTTAATTTAAAATTTATTTCTGAGATATAAATGTTTTTAATCAATTTGATGTTATTTTTAAAACTCCAATAAGGCTTTGATGAAGATTTAATAACAAAAATATAATGAAATTAATTTTTAATTGATTAATTTGTTTGTATTGTTCTTGCCTTTCATGTTATAAAATTTTATTATTGCCCTAAGATAGTAAACATGCATGTATGATTTTAGGTTTTAAGAAGCATGTATGGGGCAAACACAACTAAATAAATTGATTATAATGGCACCTCACATAAGGTTGGAAAAAATTCAACCTCCACCAACTATGGATGGGATAGTTTTGGTGATAGTTGATGGATTAGTGCATGGTGCAACAAATGAACCAATGGCATCTATGTTAAAGGATCAAGTTGAATCAAATACTAGTTCATGAAAAAAATTGTTCCAATCCGAACATTATAGATGAACAATTGTAATTAGTTGTACTATTTGTTCCTCCCCAAGGTGATCAATTCAACTATTTCCTTTTTGAACTTTCCCCTCTAGATAAATTCACAATAAAAGGAGCCACCCAAATGAGTGGACACTCTTTAAAATTATATTTTTGTATGTTTGAAAATCACAAAGGAAGCATAATAATTTGGTTTTTCATAATTGTTTTTGAAATATTTTTCATTAATTGCAAAGTTTACATGCTCAAAGATTACCACAGATCAAAAATGTTTTTGCATGTTCAAAGCATTCAAATTTCAAGAGTGGATAATCCTTGTTTTTTTCAAACATCCTTTTTAGCAAATGTGCACCATTCTTTTTGAAAATTGAAAAGGATTTCAACATTGATGATTAGAAAGGCAAAAAAATTTGAATGAATGAATTTTTTTTTATAACCCATTTCACATTTGGTCAAAAATGTTTTTGACCCTGAAAATTATGGATTTTGAAAATATGATTTTAACAAAAGTTATTCATATATATGTTATAGAGGACATGAATGCATAATATACATGATATAAAATAAATTTTTAGTGAATATGTATTTATATCTAAAATGTAGTGTTAAACAAGGTATCTAAAATACAAAAAAACTAATTATGAAGCAACACATAAATAACACATGGCATGTGCAATCTTTGGAAAAAGACTTTTATCTTGGCACCCCTGGCTCCTTTAACCATGATTTCACCCCTCTTCGCAATAGGGTTGGTGGGGTTTTTTTCCAATTTTTTTTGGTGCAATACCTTAGTTGTTTGGGATTTTAACTTTAATTTTTTATTAAAATTACCTTCATACACCTATGTTTTTAGCCATTGGTGTGTAGGAAATATTTTCATTTTAATCCTCCCAACCTTCATCATTGTGTGCAATACTCTCATCATGTTGAACATTATTTTCATTTCAATACCAAGGGTCTAGTACATGCAATACCTTCATTGTTATTCACCCAAAGTTTAATAATTTTGTGCCATACCCTTATCATGTTGACATTGATTACATTTCCAACCCAAGGGTTTGGTGTGCAAGTAATACCTTCATCATGTTGACTATAGTGTTAAACAACATAAATAATTATATGAACACAATATTTATAAATTTAATCCACATTGTTTAAAATACATCAATAAAATAAGCAAATCAAATTGCTAAATCTAAACCTATCGGTTTAATTAAACTTAGTACAACATGCATTAAATACATTAAAATAGAGGTGAAATTCCATATTCCTTGGACATCTATGTTAGATTTGCAACTCCATCATAATCAAAAACATCCTTTGACAAATTAATGCAATACACTAATGGGGATATTTCACACGATCTAAATTTTTATAACTTTGTGCAATACCTTCAAAACATCCTAAAACATAATTTTTCAAGCCAATGCATACCTATAATACCTTTGTATGAGTGATGACAATTATTTTAATCATGCTTTTAAATATTGCTTGAACAACTAAGTCCAAGCTCTATGGAATATCTTCATTTTATTTATTTTTTCATCATTTTTGGCAATTGTAGGGTCTATTGGGGTGACAATCATGTAGGTAGGTGCAACCAAGTAGGTGGGGCTTGGCAAGTACCTACCTAAAAGGCTAGTAAGTAGGAAGGTGGAAGGGCATGTAGGTAAATAGATGGGCAGGGGGTAGGTAAGTGGGGATGAGAGCATCATATTTTAAATATACAGGAGAGTAAGTAGGTGGGAGAAAATCTATTTAAAATTTAAATGTATAGGTGAATAGGTAGGTAGGGGTGAGTGGGATAGGTAGGTGAGAGTAGGTGGGTGGGGGGAAGGTCTTAAACTAAACCATTTAAAATTTTCCCAAAAAAATACTCAACTATTTTATTTTAGTAGGGGGCGGAGAGAAAAAAAGTTCCCAAAACAAAAATTGAAATTAGGGCTAAGAAAGGAAAAAAAAAAAATCAACTACTGACCACCTTGGTTAGCATAAGGATAGAAAAAATGATCCTTGGTTCATTGAGCCCTATCATGACACCATAACCATACATTTAAACAAAATCTCCATTCACCAATCTATTTTTTGTGTTGTTTTATTTTTTTTCCAAGCTTGGTTTTCCTATTTTCCATTCTTAATGGTTAATTATTGATTTCATGAAATTTGAAATATCTATAATTTTACTTATATCCATTTTTCAATTAGTCATTTTTAATTTTAGTTTTTTCGATGTTGAATAAATGACGATTGTCGACAACAAGATGGAGCCAAGACTTTTGCATTTAAACATAAAGAGGAATGATGCTTCATTTATTTGTAATTCCTTTTATACTTTTTTTCAATGGCTCAAGGTGATGTTTCATTCATGGTATGAACTATAAACTAATGTTGGGTATAAAAAGAAAAACTAGTGGGTAAGGGTAGGGTAAATGGACCTCTATCATCAATTCTTAAAAAAATCAAAAACATGGTTCTAACCCTTGACTAATGATTCTAAAAGTCATGAAACAAGTTGTGGCATCCACTAGGGTTTTAGAATAACAAATAAATAGGTCAAGAAACCTACATCAAACCATCATTTCTTTGCTAGTTCTTTTGATGGAAATTCTTAACTCTTTGAAAATTTTCAATAACATGGAATTGGATTGGATGTTCTTTTGATTATTAATTCTCTTAAAAATTGAAACTAGAGGTTTTGTGTGTTTAATTTTTTTTCAAGAAAAATAAAATTGAAGTTTTCATTTTTGAGTTTTTTCACACAAAAAATGAACTTTAAAACAATTTTCTATTGAAAATTTTCAAAAAAATGAAATTAAAGGTCTTTTTGTTTGATTTTGCCAAAAGAATTGCACAACACAAGTAAAAACTTCATCCACTAGGCATGATTTTTAATCAATGAACTTGCATTGTGTATTTTGGTAGGACCATGGAAAATTATTAGAACATGTGCACATATGTATGGGGAAATTTTGATTGTGAATTTAACCACAATTTTTTTCCAATGTTTTTTGGTCACTAGCATGTGGTTAATTCAATCTAGATATACATAAAGCTTCATTTGGGTTGTGTGCATTCCTTCTTTGTGTAGAGCTCCATGCCCTTGGATTAAACATTGAGGCAAAAGGATGAAAAACTATTTTCTAAAAGTATGCATCAAAGTCACCTTTGGATGAAATCATTGTTGCATTGGAGCAATAAATAAATAATTAACTTATAATAAATACTTTCCAACAAGGTATTTTGTGCAAGATGTGGATACCATTAGTAATGAGTGACAAACAACATTTTTAAATATGACATTGAATCAACTAATTGTGGATAATAATGAGGTTGCTTTTACGATATAGTTGTTATTTTCAAAAATGATTATGCATGTAATATATGCTTGAAGCTCTTGGGGCTATGGGTTGTGATCAATGTTGGGTTGTTATTTTTATAACGAAATAACCTTTGGTTTTGGGTTGTTAAACAATTTCAAAATAAAAAAGCCTCTAGTTCTAGTTTTCCAAAAGACTGAAACCAAGAATGTTTGGTATTGTTTTTTCCAAAAGCTTCAAACAACTAAGAAGATTCATGAATTAACAAAATAGAACCAAATCTTTTAAAAGGGTATTTGATCATTTCTTAGATTTTTAAAGAACCATGGTTACATATTGCATAATTGATTATTAAATATTTGATAAAGTTGTAAGAAATTATAACTTGAAACCAAATTTTTAATTTTTAAGAACCACCTTTTATATCTAAGTTCAAAATTGCACTTATCAATTTCCATTTTTGATAACCACCCAAGATTGGTTGTGATTGGGGTTTTTTTATATTATGATCTTTTTTAGCCTCTATTTGTTTATTGGTGAAACCAATTGGGAAAAAAATGATTTTTGGGGGGTTAACTACATGTTAAAAAAAAGGAAATAATAAATATCACCAATTTTTTACATTTGGTTCTAATAAGTAAGCACAAACATGTATTGGAAATGTATTTTCATATATGTTTTATAGCCAAATTTGCCTAAATATTCTTATAAATGATCACAACTTTCATTAAATCCACATGGTTGATTACCGCTTCAACCGCATCAATCATTCAAGTAAAAAACATTAGGATTTCCTTTCTTGGTTTGAAAAAAAAATCCTTTATGCCAAAATGGTTGCCGTGATACTTCACATTTAACCTTTAACCTTATTACAATGAGAACCAACCTTCAAAAATGTTCAATATAAATGTGGTGTCAACACATTGGTTTATCGACTAAGGTGGGCTCCATTAACACTCATCATGCACTATGTGTCAACATCAATGAAACATAAGCATACAAATTTATCATTAATCTGAAAAAATATTATTGATCAAACATGACATGTAGGTGATGGTTGAAACCAATAGAACAACTCAAGTCATCGAGTTCACCCATAAGAAAAGCCACCTAGTTCTACTTATTCCGCATAAAATTAGCAAAAATTTTAAAATGTGATTCAATAATAAAATTTTCCATCTCCTGACATCTTCCAATTTTTGTAATATCATTATGTATATAAGGTATTTTAAATTAATGTTGTTGGCTTGATCAAATTTCCCATTCTAATACTAAAGAGTCTAACAATCAAGAGATTAAACTATTATTAATCTTATTGGACAAATCATATGATTTGCCTACTTTTTGAGTAATGTATTTGCATTTCAAATAATATTAACATGCCAAAAATATTTGAATAAGATCCAAAATATTCATAAAATATTGACAATTATCATACAAAAAATGAAACATAATATATTAATTATGCACATATTAGTAACAATTGGGAAGTAATCATACATAGCGTTATCTATACACATTGTCAACTAGAAATTCAAAATTTGCCTAAATGGCCATGCTGATTGATAGTTGTAATTGAAAAATGACATTGATGTAGCATCGATGGTTGAAAACATTGATTCCATATCATCCATCATCAAAATAAGGAAGGTGACAAAGACCACATTGATTCCTTCGTTCATTGCCACAATGTATTCCTTGAGATGAAATTAGCTATCATTTTTCAATACCTAACAAAGACCAACATAATGCCCCACTCCCAATTATCAATCAAGTGTTAGACTTTTCATTTTCATGTTTGTATCAAAGCTATGGATTTTGTGAATGCCAATATGTGCACAGAAATTTCAAAAGATGTGAACATTTCAATATAAATTTCAAAAGAATTCATGATATATTTTTGAATTCATTATTTTTTACTATTTGTTGGAATTTTTTTATTAGTAATAAAAAGGCTCAAAGTTCACAAGACCTCTTGAAAACAGTTATGAAAATTATGATCAATATTTATGCATGCATATCCTATGCAATATTACAACATGTTTCTTTAAAAAAAAGTTTTTTGCAAATGTCCCTCCAACAAGTTTAATTTGATTTGATAATTTTTATTTCTTCTTGTGCATAGCAAGAAATTAACAACTTGAATGCATTCAAAAAATAGGTCAAGGTTTTAGATGTACCTCAACTAGGGGTGTTGTTCCATGAAGAATGACAAGATCCCATGGTGACAAAGGACCAAGGTTTTTGTGCAAATGAGTTTTGTAATTTGGATCTATTTTTTTCAAATTAGAATTGCGAAACACTTTAAGATTGCCCTTGTCCTCCTTGATGACACAAATGATGTTACTACTTTCTCCATCAAACACCTCCCATTTATTTCCCTATTATATTATTCATACCAATACAACATTATATTCTATTGTCAAATGAACAACATTTGAAAAAAACACAACAAATATAAAAAATATATATCCAAAGGCAACAACGATTGAAAGTTTATGGGTATATGTATATTACATTTGATAGGTATAGTTACATATACTCTTCCCTTTCAAAACTTAGGTTCTACTTGGTCGTGGTGTTAACTTACAAGGGAAATCATGAAGTGCCAAAACTTGTTTTCAAATTAAAGATATTGAATATTATATTTTGGATGGGGTATCCATATGGTGTGCTACCCCACAACCACACAAACCTTGACACCAAATGTTATGGTTCAAAATCATTTTTGCATTCGAGTTTCATACTTGAAAAACCATGACGAATTTGGAGCATTAGCATTTGGCTTTTCTTTTATTGCTTGAAAAACCACAACCTTGTTCTCATCACATATGTCCCATTTAATCTCCAATGCAACCTTCTTTCCGGAATGTTTAATCTTGTATCGAGTTGTACATGTTAGGCAATATTCTTTGCCTATCATTGGTCCACCCATCTTTGGCAATCTACCCATGCTTTCCTTATTCAAAGTTAGTTCCTATGCACAATGCCTCGTGATTTACTCACACTTTAATTTTCACTAAGATTCAGGCAATTCAATCAAGTTAAAAAAAACAATGAAACAAAATATCTTGACGTCAATACCTATCACTAAGTTCATGTAAAGCTACTCATAATACTCAACAAAAGTCATGAAAACAATGTTGGGACAAATATGTACTCACACCCAACTATGTAAGGTTTGAAACCGCAAGGAACTTGCATGTGTCTAAAGAGTGAAAGGAAGCCAAGGAAACCAAAGAGAGAAGGAACATGCACTATTTTCCCCAAAGAGCTTGAAGGAACATGCACTTGTTTAACCAAAGAACGTGAAGGAACATGCATATGTATGAAGAGTGATTTTGTTGTATGAGGAAAACAAAAGAGCTTGGCTTAGTGAATACATACATTGGTGTTGTGGTGAAGTTCAATAACATAAATAGGAATGAACTATGCAGTATTGATAAGCTCATTTGTTTGTAATGTACATGTGAGTACAAAAAAATGAAGGAGTTTCCTTGGGTCGATGATGTGACTATGCAAAAAACATAAAAATGTGTCTATAGCAATACTAGGAAATTTTTTCATACACCCATGGAAAATATCCCAGGCTGGTCCCACTTTATTTTTCAGCGCATGAGAATTGAGAACCTTTTCCTTTGTAAAGAAATGAGATTTTTCCCCTCTTTTCCAAGCTGACAGGGATCTTGCAAGCCTGTGTAAAATACTTTGCCGGCATCCTCAGTATGAATTTCATATGTTGTAAGGTGAAGTGAACCCAAGAAAAATCTTCTTTTTTTTTTTTCGCAAACCGAAGACACCTGTAAGGTTGGCATGAAATTTATTAAAGTGCAAGGCCCATTACCGATAGAGTTATCCATAAAGTCTGGCAATTAGGGGGCGAGAATGGTCAGTTTTGCATAATAGGATAATGGCATAACTGGGAATGAAAATTTCGCATGCGAAATAACTGGGAGCCAAACTAGATTTTTCACCAATTTTGGTGGTAAACTGAGTTTCATGCTATCTTTCCTTTTCCTGAGCGCCTCCACTGCTGCTACATATATTTTCACTGCTCCTACTCTTGAACCTTGTGCATTAAACGCTGAAACTCAACATTTCATACTGAGATTTAATAAAATTTCCTTACTTTGCATATACCACTGAAAGAGGGGATAGGGGGTGAATGCAGCCCTCAAGACATTGTGAAGACAGGGTGACTTTATGGATAACTCTAATACATGTAAAAAATCACATGGTGAGATTTTGATTGGAACTACTTAAGTCTTATCTTGGAAAATCTGTGATTATTTGTTTTTTGACATGATATCCTGTAGAACTTGTACAAAGTTTATAAGTCAACTCTTGATTAAACTAATCCTCAAGATTACCATGGCAAAAAGAGTTGTTCATGACCATACCATGTTTGTAAGGTGTACCTAGGCAATTGGTTGCTCATTGGACACAAACCAAATATAAATTGAACCCACTATAAATGAAAAAAATAAAATAAATCACTGATCAGATTAACCCAAACTATGGGTATTTATGACAATTTGTAGATATGCCATATGACTTGGTTAGATCAAATCATCTAAATAATTATATGAATTATAATTATATGAATTGAGTCCTGGTATGTATGCTGGAGAGTAAATCTAGTAACCTGATTTTTATTTTTATTTTTTGAACAACTAGCACGAGCCCATTGCATTACAAAGATGGAACCATAACAAACCCAAAGCTGGGGGATGGAGCCAGACAACCCAACAAGGGCTTGTCAGCTGATTTTTTATGTGTTAGTCTTTGGGGTTAAGATTTAGTGTACATTGCATGGCATGGATCTGGTGTATTTTTCCCTTTGCCATCTCAAGAAATAAGTCATCCTCTATCGAATTCAGAGGCATAATATTTAATTCTTTTAATGTTTTCAACCCCAAAATAAAAGTTACCTCTCCTATTCATTAGATGGGCTGCATTCCAAATTCTGTTTTTTCAGCAGTGGGCCATTTTGATTGGCCCATTACCCACCCAAAAACAAAGAGTGAAACTTGGATAGTTCCTTGTGGAAACAATTCTTATGTCAGGGCAGAGTGTCTTCCTTTTTGTCTTGGGTCTATAGTGAGAAGGGAAAAGCTTTGGGCAAAGGATATGGGATAAAATGAGGTGCAATTGGGAACACCCTTCAAGAACACATTGAGAACTTGGGAAACTCAGATGCCCTACTGCCTGGGCATTATCCTAGACAAAATATCTGGTTTCAGATATTAACGTTATTCGTAAAGTCAGGCTATTAGGGGGTGAGAATGGTTAGTTTCGGCATAATAGGGCATCAAATGTGTAACTGGGAATGAAATTTTACAAAATGAAATAACTGGGACCCAAACTAATTTTTAGGAAATCCTCATAACCATAAAAATCTGAGCCTGGAAATTCCTGGATTAAATTTTTGAGACCAAAATAATAGTGATAAAATTAGAAATTTTGGTTTTCTAAAAAACTTAGTTCTTCTCCCCAGAACAAGAAACTTGCTTCAAACCAAATTTGAGGCACCACTTTTTGTTTTGTTTTCTTGGGTCAATCATGTTGAGTATTCCAACAGTGTCAATCTTTTTTTGAGAAAATAAACAATTTCTCCACAAATGGCAGTCTTGGCCTCTCTTACTTAGAAAGTATTTTTCAAATACACCAGTGTTAGATGATTTTGGTGTAACTAATAGTTTCATTAGCAAAATACTTAAAATGTCTCTGTAATGAGAGAGGCTTAGTATATGCACCCATAACAACTGAAAAATTCAAATATGTTGACATCTGTTTGAATGATTATGCCACTGTTTTGTTCATGCTGAAAAAACCATAGTAGGTTGGGCAATGTTGGTGCTCTTCAACTTGTCACATGTCACTTGATGACAATTCATAATCTTCCATACAAGAAGATTAAGTTCTGAAATTTTCTCCAGTCAAAGATTGTGTTGAATTATCTTACAAAGTAAAAGATGAGGTTGAGCCAACCAGGAATGAGGAATGTGCAAAAAGAAGCTATTTCGTAGGAGGTGTGAAAATGGCAAAAGGCAACAAGATATGTGATATAACTGGGAGCTAATATCCAATCAGTTGCTGCCACATAATTGACTATGAGATTTGGGGGTTCTAGGAGGGAAAACAGCAGTGTTGGCCAGTTCCCTGTTTGTAGGGGGGGGGCCCTTGTTCTGGTTCTGGTTCTTGGTTAAGTAACTGGTTGTTCCAAGTAATCTTCAGTTCTGAATTCAATATTCAAAATATCAAATTGGACAATGCAAAAAGAAAAAAAAAAACATGATTAAATTTTTTTTTATGTCAAGTGTGAAGTGATGAAGATGATGTGAAAGTGTTCACTAATTACCTTATAGTAATCACATCAACAAAGTACACCTTGAATGCAATAGAATCTGCTTACAACAACCTGTTGAATAAACCTTGAGGATCACAAATATCTCACAAAGGTTCAAACATTTTAGCTCGCCTGAATAGGATACCCAATACATTGTCACAAAGGGAGTCTGTTAAATGCCACAAGAACTGAAGAAAATCAACACAGAACTTCTTTGTTACAGTCCCCAAAATATTTTTTATATTGCTCAGAGCTTGCTCTTCCAAGTTCAGACACTGTTAATCTTCCACATTTCTGATTGATAATGAGCTATCTAGAGAATCAACTTCCCCTCAAGCAGCCAATGGTCAAAAGGATTTGCAAAAATGTTAGCCATTACTGCTTGTTCTGCCTTTGTAAGCTCAAAAACTGTTCGTTCCTGTCATGATTCTGTAGAACTCCTCTTCATTGATTGCACCATCCCCTGATCACAGAACAAGAAGATTGGATAAGTCTGAATTGAAATTGGCATACTTAACACATAGTGTATTGACATTGAATCCAAGCATATAATATAGGCCACAAACTGAGCCAGAAGTTTCAAGATACCACCTGCTCAGAAAAGATTACCTTTGGCAACTATGTGCTTGTCTATATGTGCTGATACTGCATAATATTGCAAATTCTTCTACTTGACAAATGCTGGTGATGCAAAAAACATGTGGAAGACTAAGTGAGCCTGCAAGTTCTGCTGAATGTGCACTAGACATACCACAATGAGGAAAATAACAGAAATTTTACCATCAAAATCAGCTTCATTTATCATTGCATGCAGTTCTTCATCTGATAGGTTCTCACCCAACTCATTTGCAACTTGTTTTAGATTGCTGAATGATATCTTTCCCTATTATTACATAACCAAAATTCCACATGAAAAATTGCAGGATTTCAATCAAGGATAATTACAATCTGAACTCTATCATCTGACACCATCATAATCTTTGTCACACAATCTTCAATTCACAAATTCAGTTATATGGGCATTGTTACACATGATCATGACATGATCAGCCTAGACAAGTTGTTTCCAAGCAATCATGTTGAAACTCCATGCACCACTGAACATCAATCCATGGAAACTCACAGTTCCATCATGATCAAACAACTGAAATGCTTTCATGATCTCCTCCATGGTGCCACGCTCCCCAAATTTTTCTTTCATCATTTCAAAAAATGCAGGGTAGCCAATTATCCTCCTCCCATCTCTGTCAATCTTGTTCAACATCTTTTTTATTTCCTGTTCATTCAGTCCAATCATCGAAAATGTCGAAAATGACATGTGCATCCACCAAGACTGGAAGCAGACGATTATCCAGGCAAGAAGGCAACAACTAAAGAAAATTCATCTTGTCCTCAACAACAGCTCAATTATAGTAACAGTGCACCAGGAAACTCCTGAATGAAAATGCAACCCAAAAACCTTATATAATGTAATTTGATATCCATGAGCCATTGCCCAAGCCTAAGTGTGCAAACTTGTTGAACCTTTACCGATAAGTCTGCAATCTAGGCAACAGATCCTGAAGAAGCCCATCAAATCAGAGACTTCCCATCCAAAATTATTTAGAAGAAACCAACCTCTTTCTTTGGTTCAAATCCAAGAGCCCTGCCACATAAAAGTGCCAATGACAATCAGCTAAGTTTATGAAAAACACATGAAGAATTCAAAATTGCATTGCCATAAAAAAAAATTCCTACAACAATCTGCATTTCTTCTACTAGCTTGAGACCAAAACTATGAAACAACATACAAAACCAAAAAGCATGCCGAGCACACCTCATTGCGAATTTCAGCTCCTTTGCATCAATGGTTCCTGCAGAAAATTATGGTGTGAAAAAAAACTAGCGTCAGAACTATCTATATCATTCAATATAACAGAGTTTACAACAAAAACGTTCTTCACCAAATCGCATTAGAATTTAGGTGATTGAATTTCGACCAAAGTATATTATTATACCACAGCCTTGAATGTCAAACAACTCAAATGCTTCACGAATTTCTTGCTCTTGTAGTTTTGTAAGTCCGTGACAAGTCAAAGTTTTGTTCCTACGTCGCCTGGTTCCTTTCTGGCAATCCTATTCTTCCACAAAACAAACACCCATGATCAATGCACACATGACTTGGGTATCGAAGAGATTAGAGGAATCTTGCCTGAAGAGATTAGAGAAATTGCCTGACCCCATTCCCTGCCTGATTTTTTTCTGCAGGTGTTTTCTTGAAAGAGACGGTACTATGAATCACCTCCATAGCAAGCTGTATATATGCGCATATTTACGTTTAGGGTTTTGTTCTGAGCATTGAAGAGAAGAAGAAAGATGGCAATCCTCATCATCACCAGAAATTTCCTGTGGAAAAAAGCTCTAGACCATTTGCACTTTGAACTCTGGAGAAGATGAAGGACAGGATGGGTACCTTCAATCCTGCAGAGGACGATGGTCCGTCCTTGCACAATGGGGTAGGAGTTGGGGTAGCTGGACTTGTTGTTGTACATTTGGGTCGAGCTGCTGGAAGTTGTTGCGGTTGTTCAGTAGGCACAAAATTCAACTCACCACCACAAACACACATCACTCTGACACAGCCGTCGTGCGCCCCGCATTTTACTTTGGTACAAGGTATCGGCTGACACACATGACTCCCCCCATGTGCGGCGGAGGAGTCTCGAGTTGGGGATATTTTTCTGGCGGCTGATGGGGGGGGGCTGATGTCTGCACTCCGATCTTTAGACGAAGAAGAACAGGTAGTTGGACTACTACTCCCACCATCTTCTGCACTGTCTGTGTATCTCCTACGATGTGGCGATCGTTGACAAACGCACTCAAGGCCGGCAACGTGCGCCTTGGCATTCTACTAGTTGTTGTTGTTCAAAGAGAGCAAGCCAAAATTCATTAGCGTCAATAGAGTATATGATCGTCCTTAGAAGAAGAAGCTGGAGAAAGAACCACAGATTCAAACGTATAGCTTGAACATGAGCTTGAATTTTGCACTCAAACAAAAAAAAAGACTCGAACAAAAAAGACCGAACTTTGGAAAGAAAAGAGAGACACCCAATTCCTGATTCGGCCGAGTACCCCCACTTCGATTCGATTCAGTGAATTTTCTTCGCGAAATTTCGCACAAATATAAGGGTGCTTGCGACAAATAAAAGGGGGCTTGCGACAAGTACAAAGGCTTTTTTTGGGAAAAAATGGCCCCGTGTCGCAACATTATGAGGAAAACCTTTTTGAAGTCGCCATATTTAGACAGTAGGTTGTAGCATGTCGCCACACTATAGCATAAAACCTAAACTTTTCTACTGGCCGATCTGATGTGTAGCCAAATCTGGCCAAGTCCTCTTGTGGATGAATGCCAACCCACCTACCTCCCAAATTTGGGGAAGAAAAAACCAGTGCTTCGATTGCAAGCAAGGAAAGCATGGAGCCATTGAGGAACGCATAAGAGAAGACGAGGCACCCAGAAAATCCGTGAGGGATTCGAATGCATTATGTAGTGTTGGAAACAATGAATGTAATGCCAGGAAAAAAAAAGGGTCATAAAACAACGTACATATACCATGATTCACAAGCATCCGAATGCGTAGACGCGGAAGAAGTGCGAGGAAGAACTCCCCACGCATGCAAGAAGCAACGAGCAAGGCCCAAGAATAATTATATGGAACCACCACAAATAAAGAGTTGAATAATTTGCAGGAAATTTGCTTCTAACTACGCAAGACGTACATTGTGGCATGTTGGTGGTGGCGGTGGTGTAAGTAGTAGTATAAATGTGATGGATTTATCGTGAGTTGTGAAAGCAAATTCTCGGTGCGCGAAATTAAGTTAAGGAGAGACTGGATTGAAAGGGAAGAAGCAGCGAAATGGAGAGAGAGAGAGAGAGAATTTTGTTCTGCACACACAAAGGTCACAGAGACACACACTATCTGAAGAAAACAAGCGATGTGGTTGGAGTCCGCAACCGCTAAGCTAGCGACTCCGAAATTGCGCCTTTTTTGAACTTCAAATTTCGCTTTTGGCTGTGATGCCACAAGATGGGAATAGGAAGCGGGGTTTGCGTACGAAGAGGCGTAGATGGAAATGGGAGTGTTGCAAACGAGTTTTCTCCTTCTCCAATCAGAAATACCTTTGTAATCCCATTTCCTAGATGGTTTTCTCCTAAATGCCAATGGGGTTATTTTGCTCTACGTTTTCGCCTCGGTGGCATCAGTGGTGGCTTGTGGCTTGTGGGTTCCACTCTGGTTTTTCTTCAATTCATCAACATTAACTGTAGTAGCACTGTAGCCTACTGTAATAGGAAAGGGGGAGACAGAGCTTCTGTTGTAGAACAGGAATTAGTAGACCACAATATTGATCTCACCGTGTTCCAGCCTCCGGGGTACCTGTTCCATAATGCGTAATGCATGGGCAGAAATTTTCTAGAGTATCTCCAGGGTATGTTATAAAATGGAATTTTACCTTAGCAAAACACCTTGCCTTTTTTTTCTTTCCTTCGATACACACTACCCACCAGATATCACAGAAAAATTGAATTATTTAGGGCAATGCTTTGTGTCTGTTAACACCAATGTGGGGCGGGTATTTGAATCTCTGTAGGTTATTTTTCAGTTCTTAGCCTGAACATATGCATATATGACAATCAAGGGTTATTTTTTCAAAAGCCCGGACCCACCTCCTACTCTGGAATTTTTTTAAGTTACTACCCGCCCCCAGCTTATAATTAGTCATTTATAAAATTAGATGTATGTAAGTGAACTCGACTCACAGGGAAATAAAGGTCTGGGTTA
>Ga0116228_10000628_pt1 | contig 27337 bp, 24 predicted proteins | sample S1TSphfallax_2_FD_89694 | JGI IMG/M metagenome (GOLD analysis project Ga0116228, IMG submission 89694) | Host-associated microbial communities from peat moss isolated from Minnesota, USA - S1T2_Fc - Sphagnum fallax MG | ecosystem: Host-associated > Plants > Peat moss > Unclassified | place... | reverse complement strand
TCGTCGTGATCCTGCGCGGCGCGCTCGATGGCTTGTCGGCCGTCCCTCCGTTCGGCGATCCCGAGTACGCCGCCGCCCGCGGACCGATCGCGATCGGGCGACCCGGAGAGCCGCATGGCGCGCTCGACTTGGACGGGTTCTTCGGCTTGCATCCGGCCTTGCCGCTGCTCGGCCAGCGCTGGCAAGCGGGCGAGTTGCTCGTGGTTCATGCCACGGCGTCCGCCTATCGTGAGCGCTCGCATTTCGATGGCCAGAACGTGCTCGAGAACGGCGGCGACCGGCCCTCCGGGACCGCGAGCGGCTGGCTCAACCGCGCCTTGGGCGCGCTCGCGGGGCGCAGCGTCGACGGACTCGCGCTCGGACAGAACGTGCCCCTGATCTTGCGCGGCCCCGTCCCCGTGGCTTCGTGGGCGCCCTCGCGTCTGCCCGAGGTTGAACCCGACCTGCTGACACGCTTGCGCGACCTGTACTCCCACGATAACGCGCTGTCCGCGCGACTCGACGAGGCCACTCGCATCGAGGCGCTCGCGGACGAACAAGCCGGCGACGGCGCCCTGCAGGACGGTAACGTCCGGATGGCCGCCAAGGGCGCCGGCAATGAACGGCTCAAGCTCATTGCCGAGACCGCGGGCCACATGATCGCGGCCCCCAACGGGCCCCGCATCGCCGTGTTCGACGCCACGGGCTGGGACACGCACGCCGCCGAGGGCGGCGCCGAAGGCGCCCTCGCCGCCAGGCTCACGGGGCTCGATCAAGTGCTCGATGCGCTGCGCCGCGGACTTGGGAACGAATGGCCGAGAACCGCCGTGCTGGTCTGCACGGAGTTCGGCCGCACGGTCCAAGTCAACGGCACGCGCGGCACGGACCATGGAACCGGTGCCGCCGGCTTCCTGCTCGGTGGCGCCGTGCGCGGCGGTCGCGTCCTCGCGGATTGGCCGGGACTCAAGCCGACGGAGCGCTACGAGGGTCGCGACCTCCGGGCGACGACGGACTTGCGCGGCGTCGCGAAGGGACTCTTGCGCGATCACCTCGGGATCGGCGAGCGTGCCCTGGCCGACGTGTTTCCGGGCGCCGAGCGTGTTCCAGCGAGCAAGGATCTCGTGCGGGCGTAAGGCCGGCGCGCCTTCGCGATGCGCTTCGTTGTAGGATGGCGGTTCACCGACCATCTCAACGACCCGGAAGCCCCATGCCCGGCAGCCCCGCTGCACAACACATCGGCATCGTCGCCTGCTCGGCAGAAGGCGCCGCGCTGTGCTATCGGACGATCTGCCGCGAGGGCGCCGACCTCTTGGGTCCGCACGCCCATCCGGAAGTTTCCCTGCACACGCATGCGCTCGCCGACTACGTGCCGCACTTGGATCGCGGCGACTGGCAGGCCGTCGCGCTCATGATGTTGAACTCCGCCCACAAGCTCGCGAGTATCGGCGCGCAGTTCTTGATCTGTCCCGATAACACGATCCACCAGGCGTTGCCCTTCGTCCTGCCGAGCTCGCCTCTGCCCTGGCTGTCGATTGCCGAGGTCGTCGCCTTGGAGGCGGTCACGCGCGGCTATCGCTGCCTCGGATTGACCGGTACGCGCTGGCTCGTCGACAGCGAGGTCTATCCCACGGCGCTGACCGCGCACGGCCTGAGTTTTCGCCGGCCGCCGCCGGCGGAGCGTCTCGCGATCAACCGTATCATCATGGATGAGCTCGTCTACGGCGTGTGCACGAACGAGTCGGCGCAGTATTTCGGAACCGTGATCGCAGAACTGCGCGAGGCGGGCTGCGATGCCGTGGTGTTGGGCTGTACGGAAATCCCCCTGCTGATCAACGATCATAATTCACCGCTGCCGACCTTGGACTCGACGCGCCTGTTGGCGCGGGCCGCGCTGCGCCGTGCCGTTGCCGCATGACTTGACCGTCGGCGCGTGATGGCGGGATTGGCCTCGGTCCTCGTGTTGATCTCGGGGTGCGCGCACGCCATCGTCAATGCAATCCTCAAGTCCGGCAAGGACAAGATGTCGGGTCGTGCGCTGATCGACGGGTTCAGCGCCGTACTGGTGCTGCCGTTCGCCTTCTTCGTGCCTCTGCCCGTGCACGCGTGGGGCTGGCTCGCCGGCTCCTGGGCCGTGCACTTGCTGTACCTCTACACGCTGATCAAGTCCTTCGAGCAGTCGGACATGACGGTCGCCTACCCGATCGCCCGCGGCCTTGCACCGGTGCTGACCGCGCTCGCCGTCGTCACGCTGTTTCACGAGGACGTCACGATTTTCGTGGCCATCGGGATTGCCCTGATCGCCGTCGGCGTGATGTTCATCGGCGTGAGTCACCGCTTGCACAAGAGCGCGCTGTTTTGGGCGGCGATGACCGGCTCTTGCATCGCCGGTTACACGGTCATCGATGCCCAGGGCGTACGCGCCGCGCCCTCGGCCGCGAGCTACATCGTCTGGACCTTCATGCTGCTGGGCGCAGGGCTCGGCTCCATTTTCGCCGTCTGGCGCGGCAAGTCCTTTCTCGCGTCGGCGGCAACCCAGTGGCAGCCCGGACTCGCCGCCGGCGCCTTCTCGATCGCGAGTTACGGATTGGCACTCTGGGCGTTTCGCCTCGGCGCGACGCCGCGCCTCGCGGCCTTGCGGGAAACCTCGATCCTGTTCGGCACGCTGATCGCGGTGGTCTATCTGAAGGAGCGGCTCACGCCCGGTCGCTGGATCGGCGTCTTATCGATCGCGCTGGGCGCGATGACGCTCGTGGCATTTCGGTGAAAAATTAACGCGCAGGTTCGGGGGTCAAGAACTTGCAGGTAACTCCCGTCGATCGCGTCAAGGGATCGTCCAAAGTGGCCAGCGGAAGCTCGAGGGCTTCGGCGACAGCAACGTACCATCCGTCATAGCAGGTCACGTTGTGGCGCAATTCCCAGATGCGGCCGGCAAATGGTTCAAAAGGAAACAAAAGGATATCGAGCTGCATCAGATCGTCTTGGGCAGCATTCGCCTCCGACGTTGTGAGCAGCTTGGCCCGCTCGAAACGACGAAGGATATTCGCAGCTTCGACGCGCAACAACTCGGGAGCCTGCAAGGTCCCCCCACCGATAACTCCTTCCGCCCAGCCGCCGTGGGGCCCGGTATCAACCAGTGCAGCGACTAGAACGGACGAATCGACAACGATGTTCAACGACGGTCCGCGTTGCGGCTCTGGAGTATCTGCTTGACAGAAACGCGGCTCTCGGTTGCGCGCTTTCTCTTGCGCACCTGCATCAGCCACGCATCAAGCGACGGTCGTGCAGCCAACCGCACCAGCTCGGTTCGCAAGAACTCCTGCATGGACTTTCCCTGGAGAGCTGCGCGTGACGCAAGTTCATCACGAACCTCTTTGGGAACATTGCGAATATTGATCTGTACCGCCATGCTTTCATAATGCCATCACCGATGGCATTATACAATCGGACTTGGGGATCCGCTTAGCGCCGCCGCAGCCAAATGGCGCCTGCGACGAGCACACCGAAAAATCCGCCAACGCCGTACCACAGCGCCGTCACGAGCGCCGGAGTCGGCAGGACCTCGGCGCGCCAGGCGGCGACGATGGTCGCATCGACGTGCGCGATTCCGGGATCCCCATAGGTATTGAGCACATAGTTCGCGAGCGCGGCGATCTCGGCATCGCTGAGGATCGCACCGAATGCCGGCATGGCGACCGTGCGACCCTGGACCGTGCGATGCACGCCGACGAGCAGGGTCATGACGAGATTGTTCGCCTCCGAGGCGCCGACGACAGTGTTGTGCACTAGCGAGGGGTAGGCGCCATCGGGCGTTCCGCCGCCGTTACCCTCATGACAGGCCGCGCAGTTGCCGAAATAAAGCGTGCGTCCGCTGGGGTGCGTCAGGTCCTCGTTGCCGCGGATGTCAATCACGGGATTGTTGAGCTGCCCCCAGGAGAAGCGCGACTGACCCTGTGTGCGCAAACGAATGCCGGGGATGCGACGCATGTAGCTCACGATGTCGGCGATATCTTGCGCCGGCAGCAAGCTCAAGGACTGTTCGATGACGCCCGCCATGGGACCGACCGCACCGGTCTTATGGGGCGCCACGCCGGTCGACAGATACGCCGTCAAGTCGGCGTCGCTCCAATCGGCGATGCCGCCGACCGGATCGGTCGTGATGTTGTAGGCCCGCCAACTGCCGACCATCGCGCCGGCGAACTGCGCACCGATCTCTGGACCCAGCGTGAGGTTGCGCGGCGTATGGCAGGCGCCACAGTCGGCCAGCGCCTCGACCAGGTAGGCACCGCGATTCCAGGATTCGGTGCGGGTCGGATCGGCCTGCAACTCCCCGGGCCGAAAGTTGAGCGCATTCCAGAGGCCGAGCAACCAGCGTTGATCGAACGGAAATTCGAGCTTGGCCGCCGGAATCGCATGCCGGATCGCGGGCAGCGAGAAGAGGTAAGCCTTGATCGCGAGCACGTCGGCGCGTCGCAATTTCGTATAGGCGTCGTAAGGAAACAGCGGATAAAGATGCTCGTCACGGGCGCCTAGCCCCAAGTGCAGCGCCCGATAAAACTGCTCGTCGCTCCAAGCGCCGATGCCGGTCTCCCGATCGGGCGTGAGATTCGGCGTCAGCAGCGTGCCGAACGGGGTCTTCAGTGCCACGCCGCCGGCAAAGGCTTGCGCCGGATCTTGGGTGTGGCAGGCGGCGCAATCGGCGACGGTCACGAGGTAGCGACCGCGGGCCAGCGTGGCGGCCTCGCCCGAACTCGCGGGCGCCGGCGATGCATCGCCGCCGGCACGCGCCGCGCCCGCGGCCAAGCCCAAGCCCGCGAGGCTCGTGACCACGAGCCTCGCCCAGAGGCCCACCGTGCGCATACCGCCGGGCGCCTGCGTTCCCCGCTCCAAGCGCAGCCCGCTGTTCAAACGGAGCGGCCGATCAGGTCGGCGAGCCGCAAGGCGAGCGCCGCACCGGTGAGCGTAGGATCGACGACGCCGCCGGCGGGAATCACGCCGGTCGTCGCGAGGAACAGGTTCTCGTGATCGTGGGTGCGGCAGTCGCCGTCGACGACCGAGTTGCCGGGGTCGGCACCCATGATCGTCGAACCCATGATGTGATCGCCGTTACGCCAACCGGCGTCCGCAGCGATGACCTCGGCCTGCAAAATCTCCACGAAGCGCCGGTGATCTTGCTGAGCGACCACGGCGCCCGCGCGCACGTAATCGTCAACGTCGTAGTAAATCTGCGGCTTGGGCAAGCCGAGTGCGTCCTTTTGATCGCTGAGGGTCACGCGATTGCCGGGTTCCGGCAGCATTTCGAAGGCTGTCATGATCTGCACATAGCGCGCAGCGTCGTGGCGGATGCGCCGATCGAGTTCCGGTCCGATGATGCCCTGCGCGAGCAACCGCGCGGCCACCGGCCGATTCGCCACCGCATTGCCGAGCGCATGTTTGCTCGCGGCATGGCGGCGACGGAACTCGCCGTCACGCCAACGCAACATGGCGCCCTGCTGGACGGGCCCCTGCCCCGGCCAGAGCGCCTCGCGGGCGAGCAGCGTCAGGCCGATGCCCGTGTGATCCATCAGGTTGCGGCCGACCTGATCCGAGGCATTGGCGACCGCGGACATCAGCAGCAATTTCGGCGTCTCGATGCCGTGCGCCGCGACCACGAAAGCACGCGCGCTGAGCCGGGTCTCCCGGCCATCGGGCGACTTGTAGTGCACGGCCACGATCTTGGCGCCGGCCCGTTCCAAGCGGAAGGCCACGGCATTCTCACGCAGCTCGGCGCCCGCGCGTTCCGCGAGCGTCGCGTGCACGTCGCCGGAATACTGGGCGCCGATCGGACAGATCGGCGAGCAGTTGTTCATGCCCGAGCAGGCCGGCCGCTGCGCATAGGGCTGCGACGCGCGCGCGCTCGGTTCGTCGCAAAACGCGAATCCCGCGGCTCGCAAGTGGGTCGCAATCGCGCGGGTATAGAAACTCCACGGCAGCATCGGCAGCGGATACTCCGCCGAGCGTGGCGGAAAGGCGCCGTCGCCGTGACCGCTTTGATCATCGGCGGCGTTGCCACAGACGCCGAGGGCTTGCTCGGCACGGCCATACCAGGGCTCGAGGGCCGCATAGTCGATCGGCCAATCCCGGCCGACACCGTAGAGCGTCCGCAAGCGGAAATCGTTCGGCAACAAACGCCAACAGGCACTGCGCCAGTTCCAGGTCGTGCCACCGACCAACTTGAGCATGCCCGGCCGGTAAGTCAGCGGGCCGACGTTCTGCAGGTAGTCATCCGAATGCGGGCCGCCCGAAGACTTAGGCGCCCAGGCTAGCTCGGGGTAGGGCCGGTTCGAATCGTTCTTGTCGGCGACGTTGCGAAAGCGTTCGACGAGTTGCCAGCGCGGCACGCGCGGCCCCGCCTCGAGCAGGATCACGGCCTTGCCGGCCGTCGCCAGGGCATGCGCCGTGAGACTGCCCAAGACCCCGGAGCCGACCACGATCACGTCGGCATCGAATTGCGTCGCCACGTTTTCTTATCCCGGCGCGGCGACGTCGACGAGGCCCCAATACCCGGGACCGCCGCAGGCGTAGCTCGGGATCGGCGTCACGCCCTGCGTCGAGGCGAACATCAGGGACGCCTCATAGCCGATCAGATGCGCGGCATCGCCGGTCCCGACGACCCCTAAGTAGAATGCGCCGAGCAGCGCGAGCGCCGTCGCTCGGTGCGTCGCATCGGCGTACAGCGGCGAGTCACGAAACGCCGCGACATCGGGCAGGCCGGCGCTCGTGATCGCGTGACCCAGTGCCTCGGCACGCGCTCCAAAGCCGCGGTCGGCTGCGCCGAGCGCGGCAAAGGCATGGGCAACGAGACGCGGATCGAGTTTCGGGAAGCCACATAGAAAACGGCATAACGCGACCTGAGCCGCCGCACTCGGTGTCGCACCGGCCGCGGGCGGCATCTGCGCGCTCAGGCTCGCGGGCGCGAGCAACGCGAGTGTGCCGGCGGCGCATGCGCCGGCGTGCAGAAAGTCTCTTCGCGTGTAAGGGTCAGAATCGTACCGGGCCATGAGCGCGATTGTATGCCAGGAGCCTGGACGATGTTGCCTGCCGAACCAGATTCGTTAGTGTGCGGGTCCGTTGCAGTAGTCGTATTCGATCTGAATCGTCGCGTGGCTGACGTTGAAGGAGCGTTCGAGCACGAACGTGATGTCTTTGATGCATTGGTCCGAATTCGACCCTTGCTTGAGCTTCGCGTGCAGAGTCACGATCGGCCGCTCGTCGGTCAGCGACCACGAGTGCACGTGATGGATCTCGTCGAGCTGCGGGATCACGGCACGCAAGGCTTTCTCAACCTGCGTGGGATCGAGGCCGTCGGGCGTGCCCTCGAGCAGGATGTGCGCCGACTCGAGCGCGATACGCCAACCGCTGCGAATCATCAGTACCGCGACGACCGCAGACAACAAGGGGTCGATCGGCATCCAGTGCGTCGCCAGGATCACGAGGCCGGCAATCAGCGCCGCGCCGCTGCCCAGCATGTCACCGATCACGTGAGCGAGCGCACCACGCACATTCAGATTCGATTCGCCGCGCGAGAGCACGGCGAATGCACCGAGATTGGCGAGCAGGCCCAGCACGGCGATCCCGGCGACGACACCACCCGCGACCGGTTCGTGGGAGAACAGGCGCATGAACGCCGCGACAAGGATCCACACCGCCAATACGATCAGGGCCATGCCATTGACGAATGCCGCCAAGACCTGCCAGCGATGGTGACCGTAGCTCAGCTTATGGGTCGCGGGCCGCAGCGCAACGCGCATCGCCGCGTAGCTCAAGCCCAGTGAAGCCGTATCGGTCAGCATGTGGGCCGCATCGGCCAACAGTGCAAGCGAGCCGGCGATCAGACCGCCGAAGAACTCGATGAGCATACAGCCACCGGTGAACAGCAGCGCGCAAAACAATTTCGCCTGGGTTGCCGGCGGTCCGTGGGAGTGGCCATGATGGTGACCCTTGTGACCATGGCCGTGATCATGCCCATGACCGTGATCATGCCCATGATCATGCCCATGATCATGCTCATGTCCAGGGGCATGCTCGTGGTCGCAGCCAGGCCCGTGCTCGACGAGCGTGAATTTCGTCTCTGGGTCGTGCGCCATCTCAGTAGTATACCCTACTAGGGTATCCAAGCCAGGGATCTGCCCGACCGGCTCGCGAACCAGTGCTCAATTTCCCCAATCGATGATCGTTTGTGCAACGCGGGACAAGGGCAGGATGTTTTTCGCCCCACCGAGCGCGATCGCTTCTTTGGGCATGCCGAACACCACGCAACTGGCCTCGTCTTGTGCCGCGGTCATCGCGCCGGCCTCGCGCATTTCGAGCAGCCCGCGGGCGCCGTCGTCGCCCATGCCGGTCATGATCACGCCGATGGCGTTGGCACCGGCGAATTTGGCAACGGAGCGGAACAAGACATCGACCGAAGGCTTGTGGCGGTTGACCAGGGGGCCGTCGGTGACATCCGTGTAGTAATACGCGCCGCTGCGCCTCAGCATCATGTGTTTGCCGCCGGGCGCGATCAACACGTGGCCAGGCAACAGGCGCTGCCCATGAACCGCCTCGTTGACGGTCACCTTGCAGAGGCTGTCGAGGCGTGCCGCGAAAGCCGCGGTGAATTTTTCGGGCATGTGCTGCACGACGACGATCCCAGGACAGGTGCGCGGCAGCGCCGTGAGCACGTACTCGAGTGCCTGCGTGCCTCCGGTCGAGGTGCCCAGGGCGACGATGCGCTCGGTCGTTTCCTTCATCGCATGCGATCCGGGGGGCGCGAGCACGACGTCCGCCGTGTTCTTTTGCGCGACGCCGTACATTTGGCCGCCCGCGGCCCCGCGCGCGGTCATCGCGGCACCCGCGCTCCCGTGCGCGGCCGGGGTGCGCAGCGAGGCTTTGAGCCGCGACACGTTCGCCTGACCGGCGATCTTGACCGCACTGACGAGGTCAGCCGACGAATCTTCGAGGAATTTCTTCAAGCCGAGCTTCGGTTTGGTCACGATCGCAACGGCGCCGGCGGCGAGCGCCTCGAGCGTGGTCGCAGCGCCCTTCTCGGTCAGCGTCGAACAGATCACGACCGGGGTCGGACGCTCTTCCATGATCTTGCGCAGGAACGTCACGCCATCCATACGCGGCATCTCGACGTCCAGCACGATGACATCGGGCCATTCGATCTTCATCCGGGTCATCGCGAAAATTGGGTCGGCGACGGCCGCCATCACTGAGATCGACGGATCATGCGCCAACTGTGCGGTCAGCACCTGGCGAACGACGGCGGAGTCGTCGACGATCAGTACCCGGATCTTTTTCATCGCAGGCCCTCGCCGGCGCCGAGCGCGGGCACGTTCATGGCGGCGCCGCGACTCACCCACAGAGTACCGTCGTCGAGATCGAAGATCAGGCTGCGGCTGCCATGGCCGCCGACATCTTCGCTCGTAATATGGAATCCGCCCTCGGCAAGCAGCCGGTGCGCGCTCGAGATGTTGTGGCAGCCGACGTGCGGGCAGGCCTCGCGCCGCTCGTCGCTGCACGGGTGCCGCGCATCGCAGCCATACCCCGCCCGACCCGGAAACATGTTACCGCCGCCGAACACCTTGACCTGGTATTCGGCGGGCTGCGTTCGATGGTAGACGAGCGCCGCCGAGAACAAGCTCAGGACTTCGTCGGCATAGAAACCCGCGGCACTGTGCAAAGTGCGCTGCACGCTACCGCGGGTCGGCAGCAAGTAGTGGCACATGCCGCCGATCCGTTTGAGCGGGTGCCACATCGTGATCGCGATGCAGGTCCCGAGCAGAGTCTTGATGCGCACGGATCCGGAGCCGAAATAGAAGTCGCCGGCACGCAGGTAAACGAGCTCCGTGACCGTCGCCATCAGGCCGCCGGCTTGCGAAAGATCGCCGTCTTGACCGGCTCCAAGGCATGCGCCACGCCGTTCAAGGTGTCGGAATGTCCGATCATGAGATAACCCCCCGGCCGCAGGCAGTTCGCGATCCGGCCGACGACCGCGGCCTTGGTCGGTGTGTCGAAATAAATCATCACGTTGCGCAGGAAGACGACGTCGAACAACCCGAGTCGAGGCAAGGTCTCGTTGAGATTCAAATGGCTGAACTGCAGGCGATCGCGCAACGGCTTGTCGACCAACACCTTGTCCGTATAGGGGCCCGTGCCCTTGAGACAGAAACGGCGCAAATAATCCTCGGGTATGCCCTGCGTGCGCACCGTGTCATACAGACCTTGGCGGGCACTCTCGAGCACGCGGGAGCTGAGATCGGTGCCCAGCACCTCCCAGTTGTTGTGCGTCAGCCGGTCGCTCAGCAGCATGGCGATGCTATAGGGCTCTTCACCGGTCGAACAGGCCGCGCTCCATACCCGGAATCGTTCCCGCGTGCCGGCGCCGGGCAGGATCGAATCGCGGAGAAAATCGAAGTGCTTGGGCTCGCGGAAGAAATAGGTCTCGTTGGTCGTCAGGAGATCGATCGAGATGCGCCGCTCGTCGGCCTGGGACTGATCGTTGATCAGCTGCAGGTAGGCGCTGTAGCTCTGCAAGCCATGGTGCAGGAGCCGCTTGTTCCAGCGGCCCATGACCAGGGTCTGCTTCGCGGGCGAAAGGCTGATCCCCGCCTCGCGCAGCGCGAACGCGCGCACCTGCGCGAACTCCGCCTCGCTGATCGCGATCTGCTCCATGGACCAACCGTTCAGGCGATCACGAGCTTCGAGACCGCATCGAGCAGCGTCTGCGGCTGGAAGGGCTTGGTGATCCAGGCTTTCGCGCCGGCGGCCCGCCCCTTGTTTTTCATGTCTTCGCCAGCCTCGGTCGTCAGCATGATCACGGGCGTGAACTTGTAACCGGGATGGGCCTTGACGGCCTTCAGGAACCCGATACCGTCCATTCGTGGCATGTTCACGTCGCTGATGATCAGATTGAGTTTGCCGGTCAGCTTGCTGACGCCATCCTCGCCGTCGGTGGCTTCGACCACCTCGTAGCCTGCGCGCGTCAGCGCCATGCCGGCGACTTGGCGCACCGAGGCTGAATCGTCGACGATCAATATTCGTTTCGACATCAAAAATCTCCTTTCAAAAGAATTCTGCAGCCTGCGGTTTCGCGGCACCGGCGGTATCGCCTTCATGGATGCGGCGTTGTTCATCGGTCGTGTAGCTGTTCGCCATCTCGGCGAGATAGTCCTGGGCCGCCCGCCGGGCATCGGCCGCGGAGCCCGTGGCCACGAGACTGTCGGCGACCACCGGCAATTCCTCGATGCTCTTGGCCACGTGGGCGAGAATCTGGCCGGTGCGATCCTGGAACTGCAGTTGCACCATCGACTCCATGACCTCTTCCTTGATGACCTCGCTCTCGCGGCGGAACTGCTCGGCCGAACCGAGCAGCCGTTCGGTCATGCCGCCGAATTGCTCGAGCACCGTATTGATGCGCAGTTCCGAGTCCTTGACCGCGATGTTCTCGCGCTCGGTGACCTTTTCGTTCGCGCCGAGAATGTGGGTCAGCGAATCGTTGATCACGGCGATCTTCTGACCGATCACCTTGCCGGTCTCGCGCGAGGCGGTCGCCAGATGGCGCACTTCTTGGGCGACGACCGAGAAGCCGCGACCCACGTCACCACCCGCGTGGGCCGCTTCGATCGCGGCATTCAGCGCCAACATGTTCGTATTGAACGCGATCATCTCGACGCGTTTCGCCATGTCCTGGAGCTCATGGGTATAGACGCCCAAGGAGCGGATCTCGCCGATCAGCGCCGCGCGGCTTTCGCGGATCGCCGTCAGGGCATCAACGACCTTGAGCAGCTGCTGCCGGCCTTCGTCCATCGCGCTGGTGAGTTCACGACCGCCGTCGCCGGAGACGTTCTGCGAGGCGGCCACGGCGCCGTCGAGGCTCGTGACGATGCCGCGAAATCGGGTCGACAGGGCTAAGATCGCCTGCTCGGTTTGGTCACGGACGTTCTCGATCTGCCGGGCAAAGATCGGCAGGGTCTCGAAGCAAAATTCCGCCGTCGCCGAGTTCTCGTTCGGCGGCGAGTCGTTTTCGAGCGGTGCAGCTGCGTTGCTCACTGTGGTACCTTGATCCGGGTGCGAGGCTGTCTAGTGAGTCGCCGTCGGACCGAGACCGGCCAGCTTTTCCATCTCGTCGAATGAGAGCACGCTGTCGACGTTCAAGATCACGACGAATTTCTCGCGCACCTTGCCCATACCGTGGATGAAATCGGTGCGTACCGAAGTGCCGAAGCTTGGCGGCGGCTCGATCTCGGTGTGCGGAATCTCGAGCACCTCGTTGACCGCATCGACGACGATGCCGAGCACCTGGCTTTCGGTGGCGTGCTGGGTCTCGACGATCACGATGCAGGTTTTCTTCGAAACACCCGCGCTGGCGCGGCCGAAACGCGCGCACAAATCGATCACGGGCACGACCTGACCGCGCAGGTTCACGACGCCGCGCACGAAGGGCGGCATCATGGGTACGTCGGTCGGCGCCTCGTATTCGAGGATCTCCTTGATGCCGAGGATGCCGAGCGCGAAGGTCTCGCGGCCGAGCACGAAGGTCAGATATTGGTTCTGGTCGTGACGCCGCTCGGCTGCGGTCGTCGTGAGGGCCATGTTTGCTGCGCTGGACAAGTGATTCTCCTAGAATCGTACGAAATTTCGATCGCCACCCGGAATGCCACCCGGGTCGTGGCCGTTCAGCTTGCCGCGGGGAGCCCCTGCGGCAGCGTGCCCGAAGCCATCGGGGTCGGACGCCGCGGCAGCTGCGGAGGCAGCCCCGGACTTGGTCGTCGTGGCGCGCGACCCTGGCTGGAACGCCGCCGCCTTGCGGGTTCGCGTGGGAGTGCCGCTCTCGTCCACCTTGAAGAACTCCATCGTTTGCTGGAGCTCCTCGGCTTGACCGCTCATCTCCTCCGAGGTCGCCGCCAACTCCTCGCTCGACGAAGCATTCTGCTGCGTCAGCTGCGAGAGTTGACTCATGGCCGTATTGATCTGACCGACGCCGGCGGACTGTTCCTGGCTCGCGGCGGCGATCTCCTGCACGAGATCGGCGGTTTTCTTGATCGACGGCACCATACGCTGCAGGAGCTGCCCCGCCTGCTCGGCCAAGTCGACCGAGGAACTCGCGACTTCGCCGATCTCCTGGGCCGCGACCTGCGAACGCTCGGCGAGCTTACGCACTTCGGCAGCGACGACCGCGAACCCCTTGCCGTGATCCCCGGCCCGTGCGGCTTCGATCGCGGCATTGAGCGCGAGCAAATTGGTCTGGTAGGCGATGTCGTCGATGATCGAGATCTTCTTGGCGATTTGCTTCATGGCGTCGACGGTCTTGCCGACCGCGTCGCCGCCTTCGGCCGCCTCGCCTGCAGCCTGGGTCGCCATTTGGTTCGTGACCTTGGCATTTTCCGTGTTCTGCGCGATCGATGCGGTCATTTGCTCGACCGAAGCGGAGATTTCCTCGACGCTCGCGGATTGCTCGGTAGCTGCCTGCGCGAGTGCCTGGGCGGTCGAAGAGACTTCGGTACTCGCCGAGGACAGGTTATCGGTCGCCGAACGCACGCCACCAATGACCTCCGAGAGGCGTTTGACCATGCCGCGCATCGCGTCGAGCAAGAGGCCGACCTCGTCCTTGGAGCTGTACTCGATCGTGCCGGTCAGATCGCCGACGGCGAGGCGCCTGGAGACTTCGAGCGCGGCATTGATCGGGTGCGTGATCGAGCGGGTCACGAGCAGGGCCGAAAGCACGGCGACGATCGCGGCAAAGGCCGTGACCCCGGAGAGAATCTTGAACGCGGAGGCGTAGGCCTGGGCGCTGATCTCAGCCGCCTCGGCGTTCTGCTTCTTCTTGTACTCGATGTATTTCTGCGTGTCTTCCAGCCAGGCGGCGCCGAGCGTCGTCGAGCCTTCGGCCAACAACACTGCCGTCGCCTCGTCGCGTTTGCCGTCCATCGCGAGCCCCAAGACCTTGTCCTGCATCGCCTGGTAGGGCCCGTTGATCTCCTTGATCTTGTCGGACATTTCCCGGTCGGCATCGTTCGTGCTCTTGGCTTCGGCGAGCAGCGCCTGCAGCTCGCGTTCACCCTCCTCGTAGGTCGCGCGATACTTGAGGAAGGCATCTTTGTGCTTGGCGAGGTCCTCGCTGGTCTTGAACAGCAAGACGTTACGCAGCTCGTTGCGGCTGTTCAGCATGGCGCCGCGCATCTTGAAGACCGCCGTGGTCTCGGGGATGGACACCGTGTTGAGCTCGGTCAGCACGCCATTGAGGTTCTGCAGGCGGGTCAAACCGACATAGTAGGTGACCAGCATCAGGCCGACTAGCAGCCCGAACGCGAGCGCCAGGCGCATACCGATTTTCATATCCTTGAACATGTTGGTTCCTCGGTGTAAAGCTGCGGCTGCTCGTTCATGGGGTCGAGCGCGCCGGTGCCTTGTGACTCTCCAGGCTGCGCGGGCGGAGTTCGCGGGTTCTTTCCACGAGACCGGGGATATCGAGGATCAGGGCTACTTTGCCGGTGCCGAGGATCGTGGACCCGGCGATCCCCTGGAGTTGCTTGAACAGCCGCGACAGGGGTTTGATGACCGCTTGCAATTCACCGTGCAGTTCATCGACGACGATACCGACGCGCTTGCCGGCGGCGCGTACGACGACGACGCTCGCACGTCGCTCGGCTCGTCCGGGGATCTCGAACAAGTGGCGCAAGTGAATCAGCGGCAGGACCGAGCCATGCAGATCGAATGGCCGGGTCGCGGTATCGGCGTCCGCGTCTCCGGCGAGCTGCATCTCGACACACTCCTCGACCAAGTCGAGGGGTATGACGAAGGAGGACTTGCCGACGCCGACCTGGAAGCCATCGATGATCGCGAGCGTCAGCGGCAGGCGTAAGCGCACCTGCGTACCCTTGCCCTCCTGGCTGTCGATCTCGACGGAACCGCGCAGCGCGGTGACGTTGCTCTTGACCACATCCATGCCGACCCCGCGGCCGGACAAGTTGGTTACCTGTTCGGCGGTCGAAAAGCCGGGTTCGAAAATGAGCGCGAAGACTTCCGAGTCGCTCAGCTCCTGACCCTCGCTGACCAAACCGCGCTGCAGGGCTTTTTGCATGATGCGATTCCGCTTGAGACCGCCGCCGTCGTCGGCGACCTCGATGACCACGGAACCGGCGTCATGATAGGCGGTGAGCCGCACCGTGCCGGCCGCGGGCTTGCCGGCGGCGAGACGCAATTCGGGCGTCTCGATCCCATGATCGATCGCGTTGCGCACCAGATGCGTCAAGGGGTCGGCGATGCGCTCGACCAGCGTCTTGTCGAGCTCGGTCTCCGCGCCCGAGGTCTCGAGCGTGATTTCCTTGCCGGTCTCGCGCGCGACGTCGCGCACGATGCGCTGAAATCGGGCGAAGGTCGGCCCGATCTGCACGATCCGCAGTTTCAAGGCTTGATCGCGCACTTCCTCGACGATCCGCGCGAGATGCAGCGCGGATTCCGTCAGGCGCACGAGTCCTGCCTGGCGGGCTTCGGAGCCCGTGGCGGCGCCCGCAATGATCAGCTCGCCGATCAGGTCGATCAGGCGATCGAGTTTGTCGCCGTCGACGCGGATCGAGCGGCTCTCGGCGGATTTGGGATCCTTGGCGGCGCGCGCCTCGGTCTGGGTTTGCACGGCCGCCTCGAGCACGGCCGCCTGGATGATCTTGTTCTCGACCAGCATCTCGCCGAGCGGCGGCGCCGAGCCCTGGCTCGCCTCACACGCCGCCTGCGCCGCGAGACAGTCGGCGAGCTCTTTCGGCGTCAACGTACCGCAGGCGACGAGCAACTCGCCCAGCCGGGATTCCGGTTCCGGTAAATCGCGAATCAAGGCCACGTAATCGGAGACCAAGGAGCGTGGCGGCAGGATGCGCAGCTGGCAATCCTCGCGCACGAATTCGAACGCTGCCTCGATCTGCGCCTTGCTTGCCTCGGTCTGCAGCGCGATCTCGAAACCTAGGTAGCAGGCTTCCGCATCGAATTCGCCGGGTTCGGGCAGGGCATCGTCGACGATCTGCAGACCCGTTACCGTACAAAACGTCGTCAAATAGCGAATGAACGCGAGCGGATCCATGCCGTTCTTGAGCACGTCCGAATTGAACCGCACCGACACGTGCCAGCTGTCGCCGAGTACATGCAGGGCGCCATCCGGGGCCGAGGCCAGCGTCGCGGCGGCTTCGCGGCGCACCGGTGGCGGGGGCACGGGCGCCGTCGCCGTCGCCCGCGCCGCGGCGGCGAAACCGGAGACCGCCTGCAGCTTGGCGAGGACTGCCTCACCGCTCGCCTCGACCGCGGGAGTCACTTGCACTGCGCCCGACGCGATCGCATCGACGAGCACTTGCATGTGGTCGCGGCACTCGAGCAACACGGCCGCGAGCTCTGCCGTGACCGGCGCAGCGTGTTCACGGACGCGATCGAGGACGCTCTCGACGACATGCGTAAAGGCGACGATCGCATCGAGTCCGAACAGGCCCGACGAGCCTTTGATCGTATGCGCGGCCCGAAATAATTGATTGATGGCGTCAGCGTCGCCGGCCCCCTGTTCGCAGCGCAGCAGCGTCGCTTCCATGTCGCCCAGGAGCTCGTTGCTCTCGGCGAGGAAGGTATCGAGTGCCGGGTCTTTGTTCATGGCGCCGCTCATGGCGCCGCGCTCGGCGCGGCTTCGATGCGCAGCAAGCTCAAGGATTCGCTCACGACGGCGCTCGGCTTGACGAAGGTCAGCGGTTTGTCGGCCGCGGCGCAGGCGCGCTTCGCCATGAGCAGGATCTGCAGCCCGGTGGTATCCATCTCGGATACCTCGGACAGGTCGATGCGGCAATCACCGGATTGCGCCGCGACCGCGGCGCGCAGTTCCTCGGCGACTGTCGCGGCGGCGTAAATGGTCATTTCGCCGCGTACGCGAATCAGACCCTTGGTCTTCTTGACCTCACAACTCATGGATGCAGATCCCCGCTGTTAGTTCCTCACGTGGCGCCGCGCGCGGCCTCCTGAGGATACCGCACGACACCTGCGAGGGTTAACGGCGGGTAATCGCGAGCCTGAACCGCCGCGAAGGACCCGGCGCGTGCGCAGGGTCACACTCCGCGCCAATGCGGGTTTCCCCGAACGCCCTTACGGGGCCGGCAAATACGGGAAATCGCCGAGCGGGCGTGGTTCGGCGAGGTAGAAGCCTTGCGCATAGCCGATTCCGAGACGGGCGAGCGCGAGCAGGACGTCCTCCGATTCGACGCGTTCGGCGATCGTGCGGATGCCCATGGCGCGGCCGACCTGACTGATGGCTTCGACCATGCTGCGATCGACCGGATCGCGGGCGACGTTCTCGATGAACTGGCCGTCGATTTTCAGATACTCGACCGGCAAGGTCTTCAAGTACATGAACGAGGACAACCCGCTGCCGAAATCGTCGAGCGCGAAGTGGCAGCCGCGCGCATTGAGCTCGCGCATGAAGTAGACGACGTTGCCGAGGTTCGCAATCGCCGCGGTCTCCGTGATTTCGAAGCAGATCGCGCCCGGCGCCAGACTGTGACTCGCCAACTGCGCGATCAAGTACTCGAGAAAATGCTCGTCGTTCAGGGAATTGCCGGACAGATTGATCGCAACCGTATAGGGCCGCATGCCGGAGCCGGTGCGATGCACGACCCGCTCGAGCGCGTGCCGCACGACCCAGCGATCGATCGCCGGCATGATGTTGTAGCGTTCGGCTGCCGGAATGAACTCGGCCGGTGCGATGACATTGCCGGCGTCATCGCGCAATCGCAGCATCAGCTCGAAGTGCTCGCGCTCGTGGGCCGTCGCGCCGATCGCCACGATCGGCTGGTAGAACAGTTCGAAGCGGCTCTCGTCGCAGGCGCGCGTCAGACGCGAGACCCAGTGCATCTCCCGATGCCGCTCGGGCACGTCGTCAGGCTTGTAGATTTCGGTGCGGTTGCGCCCCGCTTCCTTGGCCGAATAGCAGGCGACGTCCGCGGCGCTCATGACGTTCGCAACCGTCGGCGTATCGAGCGTGATCTCGACGATGCCGATGCTGACGCCGACGCCGAGCACACCGTCCTGCCAGACGAAGCGGAAATCGCGAATCGCCTGGCGGATCGTCTCGGCGATCCGGGTCGCCTGATCGATGCCGCAGCCTTGCAGCAGGATGCCGAACTCGTCGCCCCCCAAGCGCGCGAGCGTATCGGCGTCGCGCACGCGCGACTGCAACACGCCGGTGATCTGCTTGAGCAATTGATCGCCGGCGGGATGGCCGCAGGTGTCGTTGACGAGCTTGAATTGATCGAGGTCCAGATAGAGCAGCGAATAACTCGTGCCTGAGCTGCTGCGTACGCTTTCCACCGCGGCGGTGAGGCGATTTTCGAACTCGCGGCGATTGATCAGGCCGGTCAGCGCGTCGTGAATCGCCTGATAATGCAAGGCGCGATGCAGCCGGCGCTCCTTGCTGACGTCATGGAACACCATGACCGCACCGATCAGGTTGCCGGCGCGATCCCGGATCGGCGCCGCCGAATCCTGGATCGCGATCTCCTTCGCGCCGCGCGTCAGCACCGCCGTGTGCTGCGACAGACCGAGCGTCTGGCCCTCGCGTAAACAGCGCACGATCGGGCTCTCCGCGGGCTCGCGCGTTGCATCGTCGACGACGCCCAAGACTTCGTCGATGCGCCGCCCCTCGGCTTCGCGGCTCGACCAGCCGGTGAGGCTCTCGGCGACCGGATTCATGTAGTCGATGCGCGCTTCGGAATCGGTGGTGATGACCGCATCGCCGATCGACTGCAAGGTGACCTGGGCGCGCTCCTTGGCCTGAAAGACAGCGGTCTCGGCCTTCTTGCGTTCGGTGATGTCGGTGATCGTGCCTTCGAAGCCGCTGACCCGCCCCTGCTTGTCCCGCACGACGCGGCTGTTGTCGACGACGACCAGCATCGTGCCGTCCTTGCGCCGCATGACCCATTCGGCGTTGCGCACTTCGCCGCCCCGGTCCATTTGCCGGACGAAGGTGTCGCGATCGATCGGATTCCAATAAAGCGCGGCGGCCGGCACGGCGTAGACTTCTTCGGCCGAGCCGTAGCCGAGTAGTTGGACGAACGCGGGATTGACGGCGAGCATGCGGCCGTCCCGCGTCGATTGATACACGCCTTCCATGACACTCTCGAACAAACCGCGGAAGCGCGCCTCACTGCCGCGCAGCGCATCTTCGGCCGCGCGCCGCTCGATCGCGATGCCGGCGATCTGCGCCATGCGCGTCATCAGATCGTGATCGCCGGCTTCCGGCATGCCGGCCTCGCGCCGATAGACCGCGAACGTGCCGACGACCAGTCCGTCGGAGGCGAGGATCGGCACCGACCAGGCCGAGCGCAGCCCGGCCGCGAGTGCCGCTTCGCGGCGGTATTCCCAGGAGACGTCATCGGCGATGTCGGCGACCATGACCGCGCGGGCCAGGTACACGGCGGCGGCGCAGGAGCCGTAGCGCATGCTGATCGGCGCGCCGTCCATGGCGACGACGAATTCGCGCGGCAGACTCGGCGCGACGCCGAAGTTCAAGGTGCCGCGATCGCCGTCGAGCAGGTTGATCGCGCAGCTGCTGCCGCTCATGACCCGTTCGATGACTTCGGCGATGGCCTCGAGCACGCGATCGAGCGGCGCATTGGCGGCAATCTTTTCGAACACGCGGCGCTCGCCGGCGGCGATGGCTTCGCCGCGCTTGCGCGCGGCGATGTCGGTGATGCTCGCGCGGATCAGGCGGCGATTGAAACTCGGCAGTCGAACGAAACGCACTTCGCAGGGCAGCAGGCGGCCCGTGGAGTCGCAGTGCACCCACTCGAACACCGGTGCTTCGCCGGCAAGCGCGCCATCGATATAGCCGCGCGCGAAGCCGAACGACGGCAGGCCGTCGAGCTGCTCGGCCGGGCTGATCTTGTCCGGGCCGCTCGCGAGCAGTCTGGCCCGATCCATCTTGAAGAAGCGGCAGGCATTGTCGTTGACGTCGACGAACTTGCCGGCGTCGACATCGAAGACGACGATGACTTCAGGCGCATTTTCGACGAGGATCCGGTAGCGGGCCTCGCTCTCGCGGGTGAGCTGCTCGGACATGTGGCGCTCGGTGATGTCGCGGATGCAGACGACGTAGCCTTCACGGCGGTGCAGCGTGGCCTTGCTGACCGCGATCTCGAGCGCGATGCGGTTGCCGTCCTTGGCCGTGCCCCAGGCTTGATGGGCGGCGAGATCGACATGGGTGTCGTCGATCTTGGTCGCGAGCCGGTCGAGGAACTCGGCGACGCCGCGCGGATCGACCTCGGGCAGCAGAAAATCGAGCGTGCGGCCGAGAATCTCGGCCTGCGAATAGCCGAAGATGCGCTCACCCGTGGGGTTGAAGGTTTCGATGTGCCCGGACTCGGCGACCGTCACGATCGCGTCCTTGACGTTGTCGAGGATCGCCTGCAGGTGGGAGGCGGTCTCCTCGCGGATCTCGCGCGTCAGGGCCTGCGCCTCGTCCGACATCAGCTGCATCGAGCGCACGATACCGCGCCGCTCCGCATCGGCACGATCGTATTGTTCGCTGACCAGCGCGAGCAGGGCCTGCAGATCGACCTCGCCATCCCGCTGCCGGGCTTCTGCGATTTGCCGTTCCAGCAAGCGATTGAGGCTCGAGGAGGCCGGCGGCGGCCCGCCGCGGACGGCGTTGGCGATCTCCCGTGACAATCCCCTTAGAACCCCCCACCAAGGCCGGCGCACCATGCGCCCGGCAAGGCAGCAATGTTAGGGTGTTCCCGCAACGCGGATGTGATGCGCGTCTCGAATCGCCCAATAATCGGTTAAATCCCGGCGCCGTCGGCGCCGGTTTCCCCTAGAAGCCTCCGAGCCGGCGGCGAGGCTCGCACCACGACCCTCAAGCAGTCGTTTCGCGCTCCGAGCGCTTGCGCTCGTTTTCGCGCAAATTCCTCTTGCGCAGGCGGATCGAGGTGGGCGTGATCTCGATCAATTCGTCGTCGTCGATGAACTCCATCGCCTGCTCGAGCGAGAAGCGGATCGGCGGCGTGAGCACGACGTTCTCGTCCTTGCCCGCGGCGCGCATGTTCGTGAGCTTCTTGCCCTTGAGCGGATTGACGACGAGGTCGTTGTCGCGATTGTTGAGGCCGATGATCATGCCCTCGTAGACTTCCTCGCCGGGACCGATGCACAGGCGCCCGCGCTCCTGCAAACTGAACAGCGAATAGGCGAGCGCCGTACCCTGCCCGTTCGCGATCAACACGCCCTGCGGGCGCTGACCGAGTTCGCGCTGCACGACGGGGCCGTAATGGTCGAACACGTGGTGCAAAAGCCCGGTGCCGCGCGTCATGGTGCGGAACTCGGTCTGAAAACCGATCAAACCGCGCGACGGCACCATGTAATCGAGGCGTACACGGCCGCGGCCGTCTGCCTGCATGTCCTTGAGTTCCGCACCGCGGCTGCCCAGGGCCGACATGACGTCGCCTTGCGCGTCGCTGTCGGCGTCGACCGTGACTTGTTCGTAGGGTTCATGCGGTGCACCGTCGATCTGCTTGATCACGACGCGAGGGCGCGAGACGGCCATTTCATAGCCCTCGCGGCGCATGTTCTCGAGGAGCACGCCCAGGTGCAGCTCGCCGCGGCCGAACACTTGGAACTTGTCGGGGTCCGCGGTCGGCTCGACGCGCAGCGCCACGTTATGAATCGCCTCGCGCTCGAGGCGCTCGCGAATCTGGCGGCTGGTCACGAACTTGCCCTCGCGGCCGAGGAACGGCGAGGTATTGACCTCGAAGGTCATGCTGATCGTCGGTTCATCGACGGTCATGCTCGGCAAGGGCTCGACATTGAGGGGATCGCAGAGGGTGTCGGAGACCTTGGGCTCGGCAATGCCGGCGAAGGCGACGATGTCGCCCGCCCCCGCGGAGTCGACTTCGATGCGTGTCAGGCCGTGGAAGCCCAGGACTTGCGTGATGCGCTCGGAGCGCTGCTTGCCCTCGCGATCGACGACCGTGACGGTCATGCCCTTCTTGATCGTGCCGCGCTTGATACGGCCCACGCCGATGGCGCCCACATAGCTCGAATAATCGAGCAAGGTGACCTGCAACTGCAGGGAACCGGCCTCATCGACGTCGGGCGGCGGGCAATGGTCGACGATGGTCTGGAACAGCGGCTGCATGTCGCCGCCGCGCGCCGCGGGGTCCAAACTCGCGAAACCGCGCAACGCCGAGGCGTAGACGACCGGAAAGTCGAGTTGCGCATCGGTCGCGCCGAGTCGGTCGAAGAGGTCGAAGGTCTGATCGAGCACCCAGCTGGGGCGCGCTTCGTCGCGATCGATTTTGTTGATCACGACGATCGGCCGCAGCCCGTGCTTGAAGGCCTTTTGCGTGACGAAGCGCGTTTGCGGCATCGGGCCGTCGACGGCATCGACGAGCAGCAGCACACAATCGACCATCGCGAGCACGCGCTCGACCTCGCCGCCGAAGTCGGCATGGCCCGGCGTATCGACGATGTTGATGTGGTATTCGCCCCAATTGATCGCCGTGTTCTTGGCGAGAATCGTGATCCCGCGCTCGCGCTCGAGGGCGTTCGAGTCCATGACGCGCTCCTGCAGGTCCTTGCGCGCGTCGAGCGTGCCGGACTGGCGCAAGAGTTGATCGACCAGCGTGGTCTTGCCATGATCGACGTGCGCGATGATGGCGATGTTGCGAAGTTTCTGCGTCATGGAAGGACCTTGGCGAAACCGCCCATTATAGGGGCTTAGCATGGCATCCGCCGTACTATTTGGTGGCCCCATCGCGCAATTCGGGCGCAATTCTAGCCGCCGCCCGCACAAATTACTTGTGCGCCGGCTCCTCGACGAGGACGGGCACGGAAAATTGCCGGGTCTCGGTAATCTCGTCGTGTTTCAGGCTTACCCCGAGCGTCAACAGCAACACGCCCGCCCGGGCCGGCGTCACCTGGATGCTGCGGCGGTAGGCTTCGTCGGGCGCGATCGCCTCGAGATCCGCAGCCGCGTCGGCGGCGAGCGGCTCGAAGCCGTCGGCGGACGTGACCGCGATGCTGCCGCTGTCGGCCGGGATCTGCGGCAGGACCACGAGATTGATCGCCAACGGCTGACCGACCCGGGGCCGCGCTGTGAGGTCGAACTTCAGGCCGACCGGCAGTGCGGATTTTCCCAAACTCACGGCGCTGACCATGCCGGCCGTTTGCTCGGCGATCGTCGGGCCCTTTTTCTGCGCGCTGTTGGCGGCCTGGGCCGCTTGTCGCTTGCTCGGCGTCGCCGTGGCGGCCGGATTGCTGCCGCCACTGCAAGCGGCCAGCACCAAGCCTAGCGCGCTCCCCATCAGCCTCGCGGCAGCCCTGTCGACTTGGATCATCCAGCTATGATCACCAAATCGGCCGCCGACCACAACCGCGCGCTGCCACAACTCATGGCTCCGTCACAGTCGCAGTCGCAGCCACGGGAAATATTCCGACCGGCGCCTAGAGCTCGAGGACCGGGCCGCGAACCGCACCGAGTTGTTCATCGAGTGCACGATAATGCTCTTCCCAATAGCGCGGTTCGGCGAACCAAGGGAAGGCGCGGGGAAACGCGGGATCCTCCCAACGGCGCGCGAGCCAGGCCGTGTAATGGATCATGCGCAAGGCGCGCAGCGGCTCGATCAGCGCGAGTTCGCTGCGATCGAAGGGCGTGAATTGCTCGTAGCCGGCGACGAGATCGCGCATTTCGCTGCGCATCTCCTGTTGGCCGCCGGCGAGCAGCATCCACAGATCCTGGATCGCGGGTCCGGTCTGGCAGTCGTCCAAGTCGACGAAATGCGGGCCCGCGTCGGTCCAGAGGATGTTGCCGCGATGGCAGTCCCCGTGGATGCGCCCGAGGCGCGCGCCGCCCCAGTCGGCGGCACGGGCCTCGACCTCGGCGAGCAACTCTTCGCTGACGTCGTAATACTTGGTCGCGAGGTAGTCCGGCATCCAGTCACCTTCGAGCACGGTATCGCGGGCACGCCGGCCCAGATCCTCGAGATTGAGTCGCGGGCGGTGCTCGAAGCGGTCGGCGCGGCCTACCGCATGGATGCGCCCGAGGAAGCGGCCGACCCACTCGCGCTCGACGCTGGTGCCGAGCTCGGGCCAGCGCCCGCCGCGCCGGGGAAATACCGCGTAGCGAAAGCCGCGATGGCGATGCAGAGACTCGCCGTCCTGGACCAACGGTGCGACCACGGGGATTTCCTGGGCCGCGAGTTCGAGCGCGAAGGCATGCTCCTCGCGGATCGCGGCATCGCTCCAGCGGCCCGGCCGGTAGAACTTGGCGACCACCGGCGCGCCCTCCTCGCGGCCGATCTGATAGACCCGGTTCTCGTAGCTGTTGAGCGCGAGCACGTGTCCGTCGCAACGAAAGCCGGCGGTCTCGAGGGCGTCGAGGACAGCCTCGGGCGAGAGCTCGGCATAGGGGGTAGCCTCGATCATAATCGGCAGTCTACACAGGTTGTCGTCCCACCCCCGCCAGCGCACGCTGCTAGACTAGCCACCATGAGATTGCCCCGCCCCAAATCCTTGAGCGGCTTGATGCTGATCGGCTTCACGATCGTGGCGGCGCCGCTACTGTTCGCGATCGTCAATGCCGCGGTGCAGATGAACCGGCTGTCGAATCGCAGCGAACAGCTCGTGATCCACGGCATGCAGGGCACACGCAACAATCAGCTGTTATTCGAGCAGATCAGCGCGCTCGAGCGCACTGCGCGCCTGTATCAAATCATCGGTACCGCGGACCTGCTCGAGGTGTATGCGCGCAACAACGCGCGGCTCGATGCGGCGGCCGAGGAGCTGCGCCGGCTGCCCGTCGACGCGCAGTCCGACAAGGATCTGCAATCGCTCGAGGCGCAGACCGCGCACCTGCTCGACCAACTGCGCGACGCACCGGCCAACTCGGCGCGCGTGACCGCGGCCGTGGACGGCTTTCCGCAGATTTCCGAATTGGCCTCGCGGGTCTCGGATCGGACCAACGTGGAGATCGATCGCCAGCTGAGCAATCTGCAGGAGCAGGCCGATCGCGCTCAGCGGCATCTGTTCTGGCAAACCCTGTTGCTCGTGCCGATGACGCTCGCCGTGGTCGGCCTGTTCACGTATTTGTTCGGGCGACCGATACGCGCGATCGACCGCGCAATCAGCGAACTCGGCCGCGGTACGTTCTCGCGGCCGATCGCGATCGACGGTCCCGCGGACTTGGAACGACTCGCCGCGCAATTGGAGTGGCTGCGCGGCCGCTTGCTCGACCTCGCGCAGGAAAAGAATCGCTTCTTGCGACACATGTCGCATGAACTCAAGACGCCGCTCGCCAATATTCGCGAAGGAACTGAACTTTTGATGGACGGAGCCGTCGGTGAGCTGCAGAGCGGCCAACGCGAGGTCACCGCCATCCTGCGGGAAAATGGCATGAAGCTGCAACGATTGATCGAAAACCTGCTGTCCTTCAGCGCCTGGCAGGCGAAGAGCGTGGGACTCGAAATCACCGAATTCAAGCTGCGGCCGCTGATCAAGACCGTGCTCGAGAACCAGCAGCTGACCCTGGTCGCGCAGCGCGTGCGCTTGGATGTGCAGGTCGAGGATCTGACGCCGATGGCAGACCGGGGAAAGCTGCGCCTGATCCTCGATAATCTGCTCTCCAATGCGATCAAGTTCACACCGCGCGGCGGCACGATATCGATCCATGCCCGCAAGGAACGCGAGCAGTTGCTGATCGACGTCATGGACAGCGGTCCCGGCATCCCGGCCGACGAGCGCAACCGGATTTTCGAAGCCTTCTACCAGGGCAAGACCCCCCAGGGCGGCCACGTCAAGGGCACGGGCATCGGGCTCTCCGTGGTCACCGAATTCGTCAATGCCCATGGCGGCAGCATCGAGATTCTCGAAGCCAAGATCGGCGCGCATTTTCGCGTGCGCCTGCCGCTGCGCCCCGCCGCCACCGCGGCGCCGGAGAAAGCGCATGCGGCCTGAGCGCCTTCGGCCTGCCGGCACGGCTTTGGCGCTGCTGGTTGCGCTCGGCGGATTGGCCGCCTGCGGCGTGCCCGAGGGCGTGAAAACGCAGCGACCGGCGCCGACCCCGGTCGAAGCGGTCGACGCCGGCGCGATCGCGCCGGTGCTCGAACTCATGAGCTCCTTGCCGCAAGGCGATCCGGCGCGCCAGGCGGAACTGTTCCAGCAAGCCAAGGACGCGGCCGAGCTCAGCCCCACGACCAGCAATAGATTGCGCTATGCACTGGCACTCGCGACCCCGGGCCACAGCGGTGCGGATCCCGTCGCCGCCCAGCGACAGTTGTCGGAACTGTTGGCGAGGCCTGAGACTTTGCTGCCGATTGAGCGCATGCTCGCCATCGTCGAGCTCAAGGAGGTCGAGCAGCAATTGGTCCTTCTCGCCGACACGAAGCGCCTCCGGGACGAGGCGGCCCGAGACTCGCATGACGACCGGCTCGCGACGATCAATCGGCGTCTGGCGGCTGAAAATGATGAAAATGCGCGCTTGCGCAAGGCATTGGACGAGGCCAGAGCTAAACTGGAAGCCGTGACGCATATCGAACGATCGATCAACGATCGTGGCTCGAGTGTTCCGACGAACCCTTGAGCGCTCAGTATCTTCAGGAGATCGCTTTGAACGCCTACTCGAACGCCGCCACGACTTCCCTGTCCTTCGGCCTGCCCTCCGGGCGCCGGGATCTCCCCCCGCAGAAGCGCAAAGCCAGGATCTTGGTCGTCGACGACGACCCGGGCCTGCTGCGCCTGCTGACGATCCGTCTGCGCGCGGAGAGCTACGACGTCGAAGCCGTCGAAAGCGCGGCGGCGGCGCTGGCCGCCTGCATCCGCTTCCGGCCCGACCTCGTGATCACTGATTTGCGCATGGACAACATGGACGGCATCGGGCTGCTCAAGGAGCTGCAAAGCCGCTGGCCGGGTCTGCGCGTGATCATCTTGACCGCGCACGGCACGATCCCCGATGCCGTGCATGCGACGCAAAGCGGCGCGTTCGGCTTTCTGACCAAGCCGGTCGACAAGCAGGAACTGCTCGACCACGTGCAAAAGGCGCTGAAATTTTCCGGCTTCGCGCACGTCGACGAGGACTGGCGCGCGAGCATCGTCACACGCAGTCAGATCATGGAGGACAAGCTCGCGCAGGCGAACATGGTCGCCGGCACCGATGCCCGCGTCCTTCTGACCGGCGAGAGCGGCACCGGCAAGGAACTGCTCGCGCGCGCGATCCACGAAGCGAGCCCGCGGCGACACAAAGCGTTCGTCACGATCAACTGCGGCGCGATGGCCGAGCATCAGCTCGAATCCGAGTTGTTCGGCCACGAGAAGGGCGCATTCCCCGGTG
>Ga0116228_10000627_pt1 | contig 27370 bp, 9 predicted proteins | sample S1TSphfallax_2_FD_89694 | JGI IMG/M metagenome (GOLD analysis project Ga0116228, IMG submission 89694) | Host-associated microbial communities from peat moss isolated from Minnesota, USA - S1T2_Fc - Sphagnum fallax MG | ecosystem: Host-associated > Plants > Peat moss > Unclassified | place: USA... | reverse complement strand
CTTAGCTGTAGACCACCAGTCATTTAAAATATTACTCCTATCACATATGTTGCTCAAATCTAACTTTCCTTAGCTCATTAGAAAACCTAACTACATGGTGCATTTACCTACCAAATTACAAGCTCTGCACCCTAACCAGTAAGAAGTTATGTTACCAAACTTGAGAGGGTTTTATGAAGGTAGGAAGTTCAACTTGGCTGTAGATTTCTAATCATACAAAATATCATTTCTATCATATATGTTATCCAAATCTAACTTGCCTTAGCTCATTTGAAAGCTAACTTCAAGGCGCATCTACTTACCAAATTTTAGGTTTTGCATTCAAATTAGTAAGAAATTATGCTACCAAACCCGAGAGGGTTTATGAAATTTTTTTTTCTAAGATTTCAAGCCCCAACATTATCCCTACTCACTTCCATTCTTTCAAAAGTACTATAAACATCCAATCTATTCTCTCTTTTTCCACCATATACTAAAATTAATAATTTTTCTCCTCCTAAAAATGATTATAGGAACAATTATTTTTAAGACTCAAATTGAAAATTATGTCCGAAAAAGAAAGACCCCAATGATCCAAATTTGCCCTTTTAAAGAGAAGGAGAAGGAAGGAGGTGAAGAAAGATCCCAACTTGGTGGCCAATGGAAGGTTATAATGTTTGGTGGCCTTTGGAAAGTTCCAATGCTTGTTGGCCCTTGGAAGATTCCAATGTTTGGTGACCTTTAAAAGGTTCAAATGCTTGGTGGCCCTTGGAAGATTCCAATGTTTGGTGGCCTTTAAAAGGTTCCAATGCTTGGTGGCCCTTAGAAGGAGAAGGAGAAATAGAAGCACCTTTTCACCTTTTCCCATTTTCCCCCAACAAAATTTACTTAAACCTCCATTTTTTCCATTGATCTTAAGGTTTTACTTTACCATGGTCCTAAGCCATTACTTATGCATATCTTTCCTTTTCTTTGACTTATAAACTACCACTATGCATTTCGATGTAACAAGCCCTCCACACATTCATTGCCGGTTTGATATTGATTGAAATTTTTCTTTTCTTTTTCTTGAAATTACGATGTCGTGTATGGCCACATCTTACAAGCCTCAAGCTGCACAAGTAAATGAAGAAGTGGCTTCAAAATCATCTCTATATTTAACACTAATGCAAGATTTTTGTGATGAAAATCTCAAATCATGAAAGGTGAGTGTTCGTCTTGAAATTGATCCCCCTTGAGCTTGGTATTATTGCATTTCTCTGAATTCTCACACCTTGGTGATTTTGTTACAAGTCAACCTTGCTTTTGGTGATGGACCTAAAACTATCTGTGAAGGTTGTTACAAGACTAAAAACACCTTTATCTTCACAAGGTCTTCAATTCTCGATGTTGGACACTATTGTTGGTTACATGGTCCGATTCACCGACTGCTTCTTAATAGTAAGGCGAACTACTTAGTTCGCACCATTCGACACATTTTAGATTTCTTGTAGTTATGAATTATCACTATGGCATAGCCCAAGACTTAACATGTAATTGTAGTTCATCATTAAGCTTATCCATAATCTAAATAAATGTTTCATTCATTATGAACTCATGTTGTCATTATCACCTATCACATTATTTATCTAATCATTAAGTTGTCTCAAATTAATCTTATGTTCATAAGGCTTAAAGATTGTTCTATCTCTATTGGACCTTTCATTGACTCCCCTTCAATTGTTTCATGAATTTCAAACATCCTTGCTACTCATTAAATACTAGAACAAAACCAATGTTTTACTAAACACTAACGAATTTTGGTGTCTGTTCGTGGTGTTTTACTAAACCCCCAACCCTTTAGAGATTTCTCACCCCTAATTATGTGACTAAATTTTTAAAACTATGGTTACCAGCTTTTTGTTGAAGAAAAGAACTAACCCAACACCTTATTCACCAATATCATATTTCAAAAAAGAAAATAACCCCCCATGCAACCATGCACATTCATCATTCTTTATTATAACATGAAATTGCTAAAACCCCTAATAACCTTACCACACTCGAATATCCATGATGTAAGTCTTAAAAATTGAGACTATCGCACATGGTTGTGTCAGTTTGGCTTGCAGCGGTGCCGTTTTTTTTTCAGCTTGTTTTGAAGTGCAGATTGTCCTAAGTGAACTAACAATGGGTTGTCTCTTGGATGGTGGCTTGGGTTTGGAATTACTAACTATTAATCCCTTTTGATATGCCTTTTTCGTGGATTTTGATCTATATGTTGGTCTTTTGGTGTGTCAACTCGTCTCAAGATACTAGAAGCATCTGATAATCACATAAAGAGATAACAAATTATGTTAATATCCATCATGTGACCAAAAGTTTGGAATGTTTATGGAAATTTTTAACACAACATATCAACTCAAAAACTAGATTCTCATTTGGAATTTATGCTTATAGACTTGATAAGTTGGATTCAGATGTGAGTCTCCCAGTTAGAATGTCATTGAGAGCTTTACGTTTAGATTAAAAAAAAAATTGGTTCCAGGTTGTGATGCTTTAACATCTATTGTGCAAGTTGAGTTGTCCAAATTTGTTGGCTTCAAATTGGCTTCTTCAAATTCCTCATGCATATGTGCATTATGATCAAGTAGTTTTGCATTGAACATGAAATCAATGAATATATATTTAAAATTGGCCATCTGATGCCCAAAAAAATATTACCATTGAGAAATAACAACATGATTTAAAAACAATAATCTCATACTTGCACTTTTATTCATTGGTTTTGTGGATGCAACAACCATGAAATTCGTTTGTGGTTCTTGATCATCTTGTTGAAACTCAATCAAAACATCGTAAAAAGTGGGCAATTCACTTGAAAACAAATTAAACCTCCTATGTTTTAAGGATTCCACATTTGGTTTTTTGGTTACATTTATTTGTTTCAAAGGGGATTCACCCTCATTGGTGGCTATTACTTTTAGTGATGGTAATTGTGTTGTAGCTACATTCCATGTACAAGACACCAACTCAAAAGGGCTACCATTTGTGGTTGCAAAATTGTGTCTTTTCAATTCTACAGGATCAAATGCACATGTAGAACCATGCTCAATTGGCTTTAACCCAAATAGTTCACCTGCAACATTAATAAATGCACATGTGAGTAAACTTGTGAAAGCTCTTCAGGTTCCTAGTTTTTCCTTCCTTAAAACCAACAGTATAAACACGTTTTATTAAATAACATTCATAAACCACAAAACCATAAACAAGAATTATTTTCATTAAACTACTTTTTATGAGCCACAAACCACATTGATCGCCAAACTAATGTTTATTAAAATAATTTTCAATACACCTTAAACCACAAAGCATCGTATTATTTCCTTAATTAATCACTTTAAGATTGAAGTACTTTTGGTAATCACTTGAACATTATTTCTATGTCCATAACACTACATTAGCCACAACCACCTAAAGACTCCTAAGTAAATGACAAGCACCTCAAGACTCCTAAGTCAACCACTATGACAACCACATTCATGACCACGTCATGAGACAAATCATTGAAGCATTACAACAAGGTAACAAACACATTTTATTGTTCTTTCTAACCGCCCTAAGCATATAAAAACCAAGTTCATGAGTGTACCACTAGGTGTAATAAGAAAACCACTCCAACAACCACACATATTATTAGTGGAGGTATTCCAAACTAGCAAAGTTGGTTTATGGATTGAAAAACCACAACATCAAATTAAATGTGGTCTTGCCCAACCTTAATCACCCCATCCACCAAGTGTTGCCTATTCCTAATGCATCCAAACTTTCTGAAACTTAGTGGTGTACTGGAGACAACCATTGAAACAATCTTGATTGGAATCAAAGTCTACAAAGTTCAACTAAGACCTAATGTTCAATTTAAGAAAAAATTCAAACAAAAAACAAGGCTTATGTGTGTACTTAAAGGTAATAGTGACCAAGAGGTTGCTTCTTGAAGGGATGCTTTCATAACTTCCCACTGATTTTCAAGACCATGTCATTTGCTTGTTTTCTCATATCATCGTCCTCATAATAAAACCCAAAACTATGCCACTAGTCAAGATGTAACACTTGCCCACATATAGAGCATGAGTTGCTGCCCCTCAACATCTTAGATAAACAAATGGGTGAAAGGTATTTCTACAAGATGTTACTAGAGGTTCTCAATCTTTAGGCACTCCATTTCAATTTTTGCAAATGCAACCTCACCCATTAGAGCTCGTTTTCACACACCCTCTAATGTCACAAACTTATTATATTCCACTATTCTCTATAAGGTGTTGCATTGATCATGGGTTACTTGCAATTTTGATTGTTCTTCCTTGAAAGCATCTTTTGATTGAAGTTGATTCTCTTCATTCGACATAATTTGAAGTTCAAGTTCTAAAGTTTGGATTTACATTTGCAAAATTGACAACAATTTCAAGAACAAATCCCGAAACAAACAAACATGATGTAGTTTGAACTTCAAGCTCTACGGTTTGGATCCATATTTGCAAAAACAACAAGAATTTCATCAATGAAAAAAAAACCCCCAAATAGATAGACTTTTGAATTTTTTTTTGTAGCAACAAGAATAAAGAAAAATGTTGTGCAAAATTGAGATGTTAAAATACATGGATACCTTTTTTTCAAGCAAGAAAATGTTGCACGCCAACCTTTGCAAGTCACATTCATTTATAGTGATGGCATCATGTGTTTCCAGTGTTGTAACTTGTCAATCCTCCATGTTGAATTGAAGCCTTATGAACTTCTTAGGTAGCCTAGTTTTTTCAATTTCCATATGCAAAACATTTGCGTTGGACCATTTTAGTAAATCAACCAAAAAAACATGAATTTCACCAACCTTCATGAACTTCACAAGCAAAATACCATACATGCATCTACCTATTGGTTTAGGTTCCTCAAGTTTGAATGTAGGTAGACTACTAAGTAGTTTGCACAAAACCTCCCTAACTCCATTAAGCTTAGACAGCTCCACTAATCCACCATTTTTTTATATGTTTACTTCTTTTCTTCGGGCTTTCCTCTTGTTGTTGAGGCAACCGCCCTAGCCCAATTAATATTCTCACCCTTTTCATGCACAATGTAACCCCTCACAAACCACACATTAAATTCATTATTAGTGACGTGTGGTGTACCAAACATTTACCATATAATCTCAACAATTTTTGCTTGGTTTCTGTGTGGAGACATGGACATGTGACTTTTAAGCTGAACAAGAAGGTCCAAAAACTTCTTCAATGTCAAACTCAATCACAATGTTGTAAGGAAAATATGTTTTAGGGTTTAGTTTAGAATCATTGAATTACCTCACAGTTTTGAAATAATGTTCAGTTTGGTCCTTGAAGTTTACATGCTTTCAAGGAGGAAATTCAAGATCTAGTTTGTTTTTCAATTTTCTTTCTTCTTTCACCATTTTTGCAAAGGAAAAACTTGAAGATAGAAGCTCTATAATGATAGATGTTATAAAAACAAAAATTAAAAGACAGAACCACATTCAAATGCACCTTTGCAAATTTTCTTCATTGGAAGCTATGACATTCAAGTGTAATCGTGTGTTCTAACTATAGGCTAGTCGAACTCATGTTAGTTACACTCTAACAAACCCTAAACCTTCATCAACAACGATTAACCTTCTGCATAAATTCAAAATTCTCACCCTACCCACATTTTTCAAGAACATCCAAGCCCTACGTGCCACATCACTATAAAATTTCCCATAAATTTCCCTAAGTCCTCGCCCACCACTCCCCAAAATAAATGGGTGTGGGCCATTTTATTGTATTTGGACCCATAAGGTTTTACAATTGGGCTTGCAACTAGGTTTTTCAATTATAACGGACATGTGTAACTCATGGTATTTATACAACCTTGAATGTTAACAAACAAGTTGCAATAGTTGCAACAGACACCCTAGTTGTATACAATATCACATATACAATGTAATTCACATGCAACTAGATGCAACTTCTTTGCAACTAATCTCCATGTCAAATTCTCACGCACATTCCAACATGGCCAATGAAATGCCAACGTGGCTTTTCATCCATTTGTCAATAGATGACGTATGTTAATACCTTTTACAACTTATTTACAATTATTTTACAACTAGTTTGATTGAATATAATCTTTAATTAATTCATTCATCCATTTGATGAATGAATTATGTTTTTATATTTTATAGCTTATCTATAACTATTTTAAAACTAATTCAACAAACATATATTTTCATTATTTCATTCATCTATTTGATGTAAATGGATTATATCCCAATCCTTTGTAACTTATTACAACTATTTTATAACTAGTCTAATGAATAGATTTTTTAATTATTTCATTCATCCATTTGAACAATGAATTTTGTTCCTATCCTTTGCAACTAATTTACAACTAAAAATAAAATGAAAATTAAGGATTTAGTGACTAATTTGCAACTAGGCGTTTAAGTTTGGGTTTCAAAACAATTGTATGGTAGTTGATTTTAGTAGTACTAAACAATTAAATTACAACTTACAATGTAATTATACAAACTTCAAACAACCATTATCATGTTGTTCTAATTCTAATTGATAATGTTGAATTGCATTGGACATCACTATTTATAAACATGAAATGGATTGGAAACTTTAAAATAGATTTTATGTTCCATGTTGAAAAATACATTATAAAAAAAATTAGAAAATGTTTTTATCAAAAGGCAATTTAACTATGAATATAAATATGATGCCCAAGTTATTTATAACAAACATTTTTCTCTATCTAAATAAAAGGTCAAATCATAAAAAGGATGACCCACAATAATCAAATATTGTCATCTAAAACATTATGTTTCATAAATGAATGTTTTCTTCTATTTTTGTTGAAATGAAATTTGAGCCATGTAATTTTTTCAATCCACCTTATTTGGTTGAAATCTAAGATGTTATGATATTTAGTTCCACATGTGAAATGAAATCAATAGCATATCATAACATTGTAATCTCAAAAATATCTAAATAATATCTTCAACTTGAATAAAACTTGTTTACAACTATATTGCCACTAAAATGTAACTTATTTGTCACTAAAATGCAATGTATGTATAACATTGATACAAACTGAACTATAATTTGTACACTTGCAAATATAATCAAATATTGAATTTACAATCATGAAACCGAATTACAATTTTAGGTACTTTTGAAAGGATTTTACCTTGTATACATAATTTTGATGTTGATGGATTGAAACATAATGAAAGTTTGGCCCCATAACATAAAAACAATAAAATTCATCACAAATGTTTAAACACAAAACAAGACATATGTAACATGATTATCATTAAAAAATCGCCTTTCATAAATCTCTCATCATTATAAGTTAAAATAAACTTATACAATCAACTTTTAAATAAAATGGAATATATTTTCACATCATTTTTCTTTAATGTATGTAAATAAACAAAAGACCAAGAATTGACACAAAACCTTCAACATCCAAAAGCAAAAACCTTCAACATCTAAAAGTAATAGCATGAACTTTCAACATCCAAGAACAAAAGTAAGAAGCTTCAATATCCAATAATAAGACCAAAAACTTTCAACATATAAAGCCAAAAGTAAGAGCAAGAACCTTTAACATCAAAAAATAAAAGTAAGAACCTTTAACATCCAAAAGTATGAGTAAAAACCTTCAACATTCAAAAGAAACAACAAAAACTTTCAACATTTAAAAGCAAAAGCAAAAACCTTCAACTTTTCTAAGAACAAAGATAAGAACCTTCAACCTCCAAGAGCAAAAATAAAAGCCGTTAACCTCTCTAAGAGCAAAAATGAGACCCTTCAACCTCCAAGAGCAAAAACAAAAGCCCATAAGCATAAGCGCATGAAGGTCATTGATGCATTAGGGCAAATTTATTAATATATTGCCATGTGTCACTTGCTTAAGGGTTTCCTGCCCAAATTTCAAATTTTAAGTTGAAATACAATTGCATATTAGTTGCAAACAAGTTAAAATGTCATATATATTGGGTGGTAAAAATGTATACACTTGGCATCATTGTATGTGTTATTCAACTTTGTACATTTATTGCAAAGTATTCATTGATTAGTAACTAAATTGTCTTAATTGTGATGTAGTTGTTACATGTGACTAAAATGCAACTTGTTAACAAAGTTAGACACGGCATACATAGTACTATATAACTATACATCTTGCAACCAATTTGCAATTATAATACAACTCCTTGATTTTCTAACATGGCATTTTATTTATTGATTTGTCATATTTCCATAGGATAGTTTCAATGCAATTGTATATTAGTTGTTTTAGAGTTCTAGTTGTAGGGTAGTCTAGTTGCTACAGACACAATTTCTCATAGTATAAAAACCATTGAAATCCTTAAGTCTCCCCACATATAGATCAAACTTTCAACTAATAAATAGTAGTCCACATTATTCCAATGACCAATCCATATGTTTATACAAATTAAACATGTAATTTTCAATCACACCCTTACATCATATACGCATAGTCATTAACTATAATCACACCTATGAATACTATGACCACACTTCCAAGTATTATTGGCTCTAGTTCATTTTTAGTCAATGTGGCATAGTGACATGACAAATGTCCATGAAATTTAGCATATGTTAGCAAAGTTCATGAAGAAAAATAAAATTACACATTTGACACCATAGACAAATTTCAAATTGGGCAAGTTCACCATGTGCATTTCAAACAACATGCAAAATAACACCCAAACTTTGTGATTATAACCCAAGACATAATTAAACACCAAAGAACCCCATTGCCAAATTACCCTCATTGAACTTTGTTTGTTTGTTCATCTTGTAGCTCATAATAACAAGTTCATAAATGAAAATTTTATGTGAAAATGAACTTATAAACATAACCCACAATAGACTTTTAGACCCTAGATTATTTGTGAACAAAGAATTCAATTTCCATAAATTTTGCCAAGTCATTGCAAAGGTAACACCTAGACTTTATTCATTAATATGATGACCCAATGTACAATAGACACCAAATAACCCCAATTGAAAAACTTGCATTGAGTTTGGAGAATTAAAATATGTTTGGAAAATAATATCAAATTTGGAAGATATTGATGGCTCATAGCAAAGGAGAAAGAATCTAAATCTAAAAGAAAATTAAGAAGAAGAAAATACAATAGTTGTGGTTCAATATTTAAAACACAAAGTTGGGTAGGTGTTTTTAATTTTTAGAAAGCCCCCAAAAGAATCAAAGGAAAAAAATATGTGGAATAATGTGACCTCCTTTTAAACAATTAAAATTAGAGCATGTCTATACAACATAATAAGTTTTTGAATTAGATATTGGGAATACAATGAACTCTATATGTTTTTAAAAATCTATGCCCCTATTGGTAGTTGGGATTTCATTGCAAGCTTTCAAGTACACAAGCTAGTGGTGTTAAGGGACAACCAAGTTGAACCTAGATTGAGAAAAAAGGTCTATTCTGTTTTGGGTAGAAAATAAACATCCACAAATCACAAAAATATTGACAAGTTTCAATTTTGTTGAACTATAAAACATTGATGAAGAAGTTTTGTAATTTGATTTTTTGTAAATACAAATTTTCTCGCAAACTAATTAAACACCTTAACCCCATTAAAAATATTCAAATTTGTGAAAAAAAAAGAGCCGCATATAAAAAATCAATGACAAAACAAAGAAGAAAAACCATAATTTTTGTGGAGTGAAAAATCAAATCTGGAAGATTTTGATGGCAAAACAAAGGAGAAAGAATCAAAATATGCGAGAAGAAGATTAAAAAAAAGAAGGTACAATAGAATTGTGGTTCAATATTTAGAACATAGAGCTAACTATCACTCAATTACTCAAGACTTTCAAGTATAAAATAAACAAACAATTTTGTTCTTTCAAAGTGTTGATGAACAAGTTCTATAACATGACAAACCCATAACAAAGCTGAGACCTAAAACCCTAAATGTAGGATCACCATGTGCATTTCAAAAAAAGTTTAAAGCATGCAAAATAGCAGCCAAATTTTGTCCTACCTTAAACCATTCAAACTATGAAAGTTGAATCAAATAGTGATAGAGTTGAAAGTACCTATGTTTCCAATAGATATGGGAAGGTTTGATGTCATAGACATGTGGTAGTAAATTCTTTTCGACAACTTCTTTACGATTTGGACTCATGTCTATTTCATAAGACCACCTGTGAGGCGACTTTTTGTCCCTCTATTTTCAGTTCTATGCGATGACTATACTTGAAAGTATATATGCTACCGATGAAAGGAAAATACAAATGTATTTCTAGATGTTAAAATGCGTTTGTAATTGAAATCAAATAGCCTTCCTCCCCTACAACAATTACAATTTAGAATTGATAGATACCTTTTCCAAATTCACACATGTCAAATCCTAGAATCTTGTGTCAAATTGTCATTCATTTAAACCGATTGTTAAGAGTCCAACACTAAGTTCAACTTGACTGCAAACCACCAGTCATTTGAAATATTGTTTCCAACACATATGTTATTCAAATTCGGCTAGCCTTAGCTCTTTAGAAAGCTAATTACAAGGCGCACCTTTCTAGCAAATCTTAAGCTTTGTAGCTAAGCTAGTAGTAAGTTATGTTGTTAAACCCGAGAGGGTTTTGCGAAGGTAGGTAGTTTAACTTGTCTACAAACCATTGGTCATTTAAAATTATTTTTAACACATTTGTTATCTAAATCCGGCTTGCCTTAGCTCTTTAGAAAACTAATTACGAGGTGCACCTTTTTACCAAATCTTAAGCTCCGCAACAAAACCAGTAAGGAGTTGTGCTACCAAACCCGAGAGGGTTTTGTTAAGTTTTTCTAGGATTTCAAGTTCCCAACCCATCCTTACATACTTCCATTTTTTCCAAACTACTATAACCTTCTAATCTACTCTCCCTCTTTTTACCATCTATCAAGGACTATTCATTCTTCTCCTCCAAAAAGGTTATGGGAACAAATCTTCTCAAGATTTGAGTTGAAAATAATGTCCGGAAAATAGAGAACCTAAATGATTCGACTTCACCCTTTTAAAGAAAAGAAAGGAGGATCCCCACTTGGTGGCCAATGGAAGGAGAAGGAAAAGGTTCCCTTTTACCCCTTTTCATTTTCCCCCCAACATTTTACTCAAACCTTTCATTTATTTATTTATTTATTATTATTATTATTTTTGATCTTAACTTTCTACTTTACCATGGTTCTAGGCTGTTACTTATGCTTTTCCTCACTTTCCCTTGACCTATAAGTTATGATCGTGCATTTGATGTCACAAATTCCCCACACATTCATTGCCGATTCGATTTAGTTGGAGATCTCTTCTTTTTCCCTTGAATGCCAATCTCCAATTTTAACCTTGCAAATCATATACCAACAATATTAGTCATTATTTCTTTAATTTGGAATAATAATTTGTTGTAGTTAACTTGGAAATTAAGATTTTTCACATAATACTTATTGGTATTGGTCTCCTCATTATTTATATTCATCTCATAATTAAAGAAACATAAATTTGGTTATATTCATACCAATCATAGGTAAAGTTCACAAATTTTCCAATACCTATGTTATCTTGGTGTTAAATTATTTTGGAGATTTTGGGTCATTATCATATTAGTAAATGATAACCTATATATTTACCCAACAGTGGTTTAAACCTAAGCCCTATGGGCTTTACAAACATCCAAAATAGTTTAAAGATTTTTTCAAATTGTAAGTGTTCATATGTTACAATGAGATTATTAATGATCTAGTGTTGAGTCAAGGCAAGTTACTGAATGAGCTTAGAGACTAAAGTTGGAACAAGGGATGATAAAATATTTTTTCCTTTATACACATGCAAGTAAAACCCAAGAATTTTATCACAAAATGAATGTTGTATTAGTAAACCTAAAAGCAAACATGGGGGATGAATGTAAGCATTCATCTTCATTATGGATGAATGATTTTTTCATTCGTTTAATGTACATGGATGAATTTTTTTCTGCATTTACATGTTTTTAATAAATATAACTTCCATCAAAATTATGGATGATTTCAACATTAAATTTTTATGGATAAATTTGGTTCCATAATTTTAATTATCTAAAGCTTCATGAAACACAATCTAATTTTATATGATATAATATTTGTTGAATAATATAATATAAATTACATTATAAATGCATTTCATGGCTATGGTTCTAAATAACATTATTTTCAAAATGTCTTAACTATATTATAATTATTATGCCAACATCCACCCCATGGTCATTGTTGTTTAAAATAAAAATAAAAATAAAAAGTTTTTTTTCCCCTAAGCAAACTAGCTTAGTGTCATAGACAAGAATGCCCCCCCCGCTTTGTTAAAGATGTCACAACCTTTTTCAAACCTATTTATAAATGTTGTTGGCAACAATGGGGGCATTTTTTTCATTCTTTGACGAAGGTGCCATGACTTTCTTCAGGTTCAACCAATATTGTTGAAAACAATGGGTTTTAATGTTTTAGATATTTTAAAACTACTTAATGTCATTGGTGACAATGGGATTTTGAAATAAATTGAAATTCAATTTTAAGCACCTAAACTAGCTTTTTCAAACAATCTACTATCATAAATGACAATGGGGGGATTTTTAATAATTATTTATTTTAAAGGTGCCCCAATTTTCCACAAAATATATTTATAATATTATTGACAAAAATTGGGTAGGGGGGAGGGGGGCAAGGTTACACTCATCCCATGACAATGTTTATTAAATTGTTTAACATTGTTGATCAAAATATATTTAAAAAAAAAAAATTTAAAATCATTTTGGTCCCATCATCATATTTTCCTCCACTATCACAATTTCATTATCAATCATTATTAGATGACATTCAAGTTTGAAATATTTATTCTTGGATAAAAATGAAAATGTATATAAATAATTTCAAAATTATTTATTCTTCAATCATGGATGAATTTGATCCAATTATTTATTTATGTAATCTACATCATAAATGAAATTCATCCATGCACAAATGACATTCATTCATATGAAACCATTTGTCTATGAACATATTCATCTATGTAGGTGGATTAAAATCACATTAAGCTTTAAATTCCAAGCTCAAGCTTTACACTCACGCATAAGCCATCCTTGTGTTGAGTGTACTTATAACAAGGAATTATTTTTATGTATCTAGTTTAATATTCATGTCATTAGACTCTCCACCACACCAAGCTTATGATGGCCGAAGTAGTAAGTTTCTTGCCAACAAAGTGTGAGATTGACTTCACCTCATAGGGCAATTACATCATTAAAAGTGGTCACCTTCCTGCAACAAGGCAATTATCTTAACCAAGGTTTGACCTTAGTTAATGCATGAGTTTTGGTTATTGATTAATTATTCTTGAATTGGTTTTCACTAGGTTGGGTGCTTAACATCTAGTGCATGATTCCATATTTAGTTGAACCCAAACTCATAAACACTTGTAATATCACCATGAGGCCCAATCAAAAGGTTATTGATTCAAGATGTTTGGATGTTTGGTTGTAGTACTTGTTACCTTTCGAGAAGGAATTGAATATTACATTGAACCCTTGGCCAAAGAACACAACAAAAGGAGAACCACAAGTAGGCCCGACCCCATATTTTCTTCTACTTTCCTTTTAGCAAAAGGAAGGAAAGTTTTTCTCAATTGACCTTATAGGCCATAAATCATGGAATTTCAAACATTCCAAATGTTGAACAACTAACAACAAAGTGTTTTGGAACGATCTACCTTCTAACAAAAAATCAACAATTTTTTTGTCATTCTTTTTTCATATTTTGGAATCACCTTGTCAACAATTTGAGGTGGATTGTTTGTTTATAATATCATTGGTGGCAAGCTTTGTAGCCTACGGTCTATATGCTTTTTTTGATATGGGAAAAGAAATACCCGTCTAATTGTTTAAAAATATATTAATTTATAGTTAGTAAGGGAGAGTTACACCTCCAATTTAACATAATAATCACCATTGCATTGATATGCATAAACTATGCACAATTTTGATGACTTTTATTTCAAATTGTTCTTGAAGTTGAATACTGCCAATGCTTTGAAAGCAGGGGATATTTTATGATCCAAACTAATTAAAAGTGCTGAAAAGTGCCTAATGGTGAATTTTTTCATTCACAACAATTTGTGTTTTTAAAAACTTGAACAATTTGGAATTGTGAATGCAATTTCTCTATTGAATAAGTTAAAAGACTTATTGCAACAAGGAAATATTCAATATCAAAATTCTCTATGAAACTACCCAAGTTCATGCAATGAACACCAACCAATGTGAACTAACACTTATGAGAGCACCATGGTGTGTGGACAAGAAACATTTTTTCATTGTATTCTTGTTTATAAATAACCATAATGACTAGCTATGTACTAACACTCCACATGCATTGAGCTACCTAATAGCCACCAAGTGCTTTACCTACTTATATTCTAACATAGTAACCATGTACCTTTAAAAGCATGTCCAATAATAGGAGTAAAATGGCTCCTCTAATATATTTTGGATGAAGTGTTATAGTCAAACATTGTGAAATTCATTTGGGATACAGATGATAGATATGGTAAATATGCCCATTTTAGAGCATCTCCACCACACAATAGGAAACATACCTTTATACTAAAGTTTGGATGCAATACAATATTGTGAAGCCTATTAATGCGTAGTAAATATTGCAAGGATAATGTGACCAATAAGAACACCTTCAAAGTGAATTGATTGTTGTGGATTGGTTGGCGATTATGATTAGCCCAAGTGTAAGGAAATAAATACTCTTTCAATTTTTATGGTAAGTTTTTCATGTTTATGGGTGGAGACGAATGAACATTAATCACTAAACTAATTTAATGTAGAGGCTCATTTTAGTGTTGCAGATGTTCTTAACATTGCCATGCAATAGCATTGGTTAAAAAAATTGACTATTTTTTATTGACCAACTATAATGTGAAATAGTCTATCACTTTATTCATTTCTTTTTTTCAGTTTCATGGGTGGGGATGGGGGAGGAATTGACATTGTATGTTGGATGCTAAATATTGATAGAGGCTCAAATGAGGGCTTCGTGGGGCTGTCATGAAGCATGCTCTTACCTACGATACTTACCCATTTAAATAGCTATTTTGAGGGTGAAAATGAGGGTTTACACAATACCAAATCAAGGTGGAAGGTGGAACCTTTGGTAACTCGGTTATTCTTCATCCAAAACATAGTCGTGATATGTTTCCAATGGACGGTGCAATGGTGAGTGCTGAGTCACATAATCCAAATAAGGTTTGGGAATCCAATGCGAAATCAGTGACCATAGACAATACAGTTCAACAATGAAACCCAAACATTAAGGGGTGAGCAAGAGGGAAGAGCATTTCACAAACAAGGTCCCTTCAGAGACACCCAGGCTATAAGCCTAACAAATGGGGAGGGGAGGGTTTTAGTTGCATGTGGCTATATTTGGGGTCTACTTTTTTGACAAAGTTTCTGGCCCATTGACCACCCATCCCTCCTTAAGGATTCCAACATGCTTTCTAAGTTTGTGACTTGCACCAGGCCCCATAAAAACTAAGTCTAGCTTAGTGACTCATCACTTCACTTTTGCTTTTTTTCATGTTTGTCAAAAGATGGGAAGACCATATAGTTAAGATCTGGGAGCTTGTAAACATAATACCTTTCATGCAATGGCAAAACATAGCAAATTGCCGAGCAGAGTGGCCTTTTCACTGTTTTGGAGATTTTGGTTTGGGTGTGTGTATTGTGTGCAGTCTTAAAGTACCTCTCCCATCTTGACTACTACCCAAAGTTTGGCTTTGACCAGATTCCAAGAGAGTTTAGTTGCACATTCTTGTGTTGTTAGTACCCAAGAAGACAAACATGGAAAGGTCGGTTTGGTTAGGCTAATAGGTAGTGTAGCAAAATCATAGGCAAAAGATATTCATGTTAGGATAAAAACAATATTGTTTGACACTAGAGTGAAGGCTATATAGTACAAAAGTGGGACATCTATGTACAAATGTGAAGTCTATGTGCAAAGTGCACATAATTTGAAGAAAGAATTTTTGTACCCAAGAGCTTTGAATAACTTATGTGGTGTAATCTATTGTGGGGGAAGGGAGGGGAGGGGCTAACTAGTAACTAGGGAAGGTGAATGTACTTTCCAGCTCTAGTTATACAGGGCTGTTGGCGTTTGTGTGTAGGATAACACTTTGTCTCTGGTACTGGGGTGCTTTCTTGTTTCTTGGGGGCCATAGTGAACCCTAAACCCATACCACCAGCGCCCCCATGAAGGATGGATGGTAAGTGGTCAGGAAACAGGTTTCTGTTGGGTTCCAGTTCCCTAGCTAACCATAGTGGTTAGCTCAGTTGCTTTTTAAAAAAATACTTATTTACTAACAACTCACAAGCAGGTAGGTTGTTAGTAGGTAGGTAGTAAAAAAACCCTTACCTATGTATAAACTATAAACCATCTACTTATCTAGTAGTTACCTAACTTCTTACCTATCTACCTATATATAAAACCTATTTCCTACAAAATTGTTTACCAAGGTGAAACCAAATATTAACTCAGTAGAGGTTTCATCCAGAACTGAGTAATGACAGGCATCCAGTGGATGGTGCACTGGTGGGTGCTGCTTCACTGTGGCCCTCTTTCTTGGGCCCATCAATGGCAAACTGGAGTCAAAAAATAGAAAGAATGGGGGGTGTTAGTCTTGTTGAAAATGGGGGATGAACAGAGTTAGGTACTAGAAATTATATGTAGCCCATGAGGTGAGGCAGCATGCACCCAAGAGGTCTAGGGTTTTGCCTTTTGGGGGGGGGGGTTGGGGGAAAGGGTGGGGCGGGTCTGCTGTTGACAAGAAAAGGAAGAAAAGTTGCATAGTTTCTTGTAACTAAGCATAGGTGGGGTTAGAGTGTTGCAAGTTTTAAAATCTCCTCTTGTATTTGTGCAAGTTGCAAGACTTGGGTGCATTTTCAAATTCCTTGGTCCATATATATGATTATAAGCAATGAAAACTAGAGAGCTTTTTGTTGTGGTTCTCAGAATGAATTTGGTCTTTATTGAAAAGCTATGCTCTTTATTTTGTCTGCGAGCCAGATCCTAACCCAGAAAGCTCCTGCTAACATCCCACAACATATATGACTTGTACCACTCCAACCATCTTCATAGTACCCTGTGGTAGAGCAATCCAACTCTCCATTTGGTATAAATTATTCTATAAGTGCCACCAAGCGAATCGGAGTATGTACCAGTGTTAGGCTGGTATCGCCACTTTGTGAGACCAGCCCAACACTGGTATATAGGGCTCTCCAGAGTTTTGATACCATATGCATTATGGTATCAAAGCATTTTTAAATATGATATATCAGGTATGCTATATATAATTGAAAGATATGGAATGGGTATGCAATGGTATGAACATATGTCTCTATGAACTTTGATAGCAATAGCAACTTTGGTACAAATAATGCCTCCATCGATGATGCATTTTTGACATAAGCATGACCAACTATTGAAATGCAAACACATATTCACTTGCAATACACTTGCAAGTCCTTAGCCTTTCCATATCAAAATCCAAACAGAACTGAAACTTGTTAAGGCAATTCAAAACCTATAAAAACACAAGACGTGATGAGCAATTGAAATGCTTAAAGCTCCATGACATAAATCTTCATTCACTTGTAGAAATGAATGCATATACAAACAAAGTAGATACTTGCTCAAGGTGATTAAAAAGTTCGTTACAATGTTTTGAGACACATCTCAATGCTCATAGTCACTTGCAAGTATTGGATATCCAAATAGAGCTACACCTTGCACAAAATTTCTAATGTCCTTGTGTTTTCAATTGTTGCACTTAATGTCCAAAAAATTGCTACATTTGAAGAAATGACTACATATCTAAACAAGGTGTGTTATACACAATGGCCCTACCATCAATGTCAACAATTGATATTTACAATAAATTGGTCATAGCTAGGGGAATTTTTTTTAAAAATCTATTTTAATGTACATCATGTTGTTGTCAAAGAAAACAATTCATGATTTTGTTTTCATTTTCTTACATTACATTAGTTATGAGGAACCCCAAAGGGATCTCACATTAAATGATGGCATGTTCTAAGAACCTATTTAAACATTTAATAATTTGTTACCAAACCAAACCAATAGGGAAATGTCAACACATGATTTTTAAATTTTTTTTAAATCTAATGACTTTTTTGTCCAAAAACAAATGATCAAATATTCACTTTTCATATTTATTTTTCACATTTATGCAAAATTTCACACCCAAAAAAAACAAAACAAAACAAAACAAAACAAAACCTCATCATGACATGTGTATTTGAATGTTTTCAATCACCTTGTCACCTCCTGAAAGAATTACATGAGTTTTTGCATATGATGGGTGCCATAATCATTTTTGGAGAAAATGTTTTCATATTTAATTTTGTGATTATAGATTGGTGATAAAGTCAATTGGGTTGGGTGCACATTTGAGAAGGTGCTATAAAAAACAAAATGTCAAAAAATGAATGTGAATTTTCTTACAACCAAATTAGAATGAATAATCTCACCTAGTTGATAGGGGGCAAAATCCCTTGAATCTATTATACTCTATAATGATTCTCATCACAATATCCATGCCTTACAAGGTAGGGCCAACAAAGCTACAACTTGCACAAAATTTCAACAAAATTTTGAGTTCCTTTGTATTCTTAATCCTTGCACCTTATGTCCAAAACAATCTTACGCTTGTAGAAATGATTGCATATCCAAACAAAGTTGCAACTCAAGCACAAAATTCCCACAAAATTTATATATATTTTATTTCCTTAATCATTGTACCTAATGTTTAAAACAATCCTCCACATGGACTTAACATTTGAATTAAGGCATAATCCCAAGAACTAGAAACTATCTAAGGCTTAAAAACCATCCCCAAAATATCTTCTCTCTTCAAGCTTATTCTCGTAATAATTAAGTAAGTCCTCCTGAATAATAATAATAAATTTCATCCCCTTAAAAACAAGAACGCATCCTATCTTGAAATCACTTAACCAAGTTTTGTATTTCCAACACCATCATAAACTTGTAAATATGCTAACAATACTAAAAAATCCTTTTAGTCTCCATCTAAAGTCCTAAAATACCCAAAAATTGCCAAGCAAGGTATGCAACATTAGGGAACTATTTTTTTGTGATGTTTCCATTGTTGCAACGGTGATTTCAAATCACTCTCATCCACAACAATTTGCCAATAACATGAAAACTCAATTTTCACCAAAGAAAGATTGACTTTCTTAGTTGATGTTTCAACTTTTCATAAGGAATCATTTATGCTATAGGTTGAAAGGATAGGGTTTGTTGCACATTAAAGGTTCAAATAGTTGGTCACCTTCACTAAGAGTTCAACACTAAAACTTATTTGTCATATTTTTCTGCAATAGCTTTTGTTTTATACAAATATATTCTATGAAACATTGAAGGCCTTTAAAACATGGATTTAATTGGAGCACACACATTTGTGTGCAACAACCTTGAAGGTGATTATAAATGCCATAAAAAGGTCTAACAAGTTGATGAACTCAACACCCATTTTGGCATATAAAATTTCCAATTTGTGGTAAAATTCCCCACATATTTCAGGTGGGTTCATAATTATTCAAGCTTGATACTTAGCCCACAATTTGATACAAATGGGAAAAAACTACAAATATAACATAAAAAAGTAACCAATATATAATAGTTTGGTTCAGAATCCGTTGCTTCACCACATGACATAAGGTTTTAGTGATAGCTTTTGAAATTGGCAATGTGGATCCTAAGGGCACTTGGGACCAAGTCACATGGAAGTTTACTATATGTATTAAAGGTTTATAGTTGCAAAAAATTCCAACATTTTTTGAAACAAAACAACCTTGAAAGCAAACATGGTTTTGAAAGGTGTTTTTAGTTTTTGTGCCCTAAAGCTTAACCTCCGTGCAAGCTAATTCCATTCCTATTTGCCCATGTTGGGATTTTTTGTCCATGGAATAGTTTTATGTAAAATATATTTAACTTTATTCAAATTAATTTCCTTCAACCCAACCCCAATTTTATTGTCATTTGTGACATATTAACATGCCTTGGACATCACATGGCTAAAATAAGTCCCATTGAAAGGCAACTTGCAAGTTCTAATGGTGCACAATTCTACATAAGCCAAACCAACAACAAGGGTGATCTAATTAATGCCTTTGTCTTTAATGTAACAAAGGTAAAATTATGGTGGGTTGGCCCAAAATTAATATTATAATCATTATATTTTGCAAGTGATAAATTGTAATTAAAGGTTATAGGATAATTCTATTGATTTTTTTCTAGTTTGGATTCAAATATGTGTAATAGTTTGTAATTGTAATGTAATCTATAACGTTTTTTTGCAATTAAAGAAATTACATTGTATCTTTGGACTTTTAAATATGTAAATTTGTGTCTAATTACATATAATATGAATGTGCATTTTTTCCCATGTAGAAAAACAAGTTTTAAAATTTCAATCACACAAGCTAATCAAACATATTATAAATGGCATGTGGAAATCAAAATTTGATAAATGAATATTTTTACATGCCCACTTTAAAACAAAATATTTTAAAAAGTCCATAATGGACATAAAAATGAAGAATTGATTTTTCAAATCCAAAAACAATATGTTTGTATAATCAATATGAAGAATGGTGTGAAGCCAATAATTTCATTCAATAAGGCCTAAGGCACAATGAATATCTAACAATTATCCTATTTAGACATAATTACAATTGGAAAAATAAATAAATAGGTAAATGAAATAAAAGAAAAAAAATCACATTGATATTAACCATTATATATAACATATTCATATAGGGAAAAAAATAAGTTATAAATCAAAGTGATTGAATCATTTAGAAAAAACTTATGAACTTTCAAAGATGACTATAATGCTAGGGCTTGGAATTGTGAAAGGGTTAACAAAAGGATTACAAAATTTGCACATATTCATGTGTAGACCTTCCATTTGCCAAAATTGGTCCATTGCATTGTACATTCATCCATAACCTATAATCTTGTTGGTGAGTTCATATTTAGTCAACAAAGATTTAACTTACTTCACCAATGTTATTCTTTAAATGTCAAGAACCTCAAACAAACCAATTATAACATGGCACCCAATCATCATTGATAAAATGCATCATTAGCACAAATGTATTGAACTTTGTTTTAGACATTTGAAGGTCAAAAGTAATGGTAGTTGCACATTGTGCAATGGTAATTGGGAGCACATATCATTCCATCACTTTAGCTAACATGTTGGGGATGTGTTCCTAAATAAACAACTTATGAGATGGAAACCTCATGTACATCACAAGATGTCATAACCAAGGATTTTCAATAAGTGACATTGGCAAGTACATTTTTTCTATGAATTATTGTTGAGCTAGTCATTAAATTTGTACAGGTTAAGACTATAATTTTTTTTAGTAATTGTATTATAAATAATTATTTTCCTTTTCTTCCATTTTTGTAAACATGTTTAGATTCTTCAACCACCTTCAAAAAAAATTGGTAATGATTTAAGGCAAAAACATGTTCAATATTGATGTAATGTTTCATGTTAGTGATACCAACCAAAGGACTATAAGGGACAATACCTTTCCTTGACTATGGGGTGTAGTCATAATAACATGTACCATAGCAAGCGTAATGTTTGCTCGGTTTTTTCATGTTTTAAAGTCATAATTTAATTTGATGTTGAAATTGTAAGATTTGTTTATATAGTTGTATTTTTAATATATCATGAGAACATGTGAATTAATTTGAAATTAATTCAATGAGTAAACAATTAATAAAAACATTCATTAAACATTGTAATGCTTGTTTTTTAGTGGTAAAAGGACTTGTAAATGGATTTTTTTTTTAAATGACATTTTTTGCCAAAATTTTAACAACTTTTTGATGACCTTTTCAAGAATATTCTAAGAATATTTCCCACAAAGCAATCACAAAAGTAGTCAAAAAGTAGGTGGGTGTGGTTGATGTTATCCCATTTGCACCTTATGTCTAACTATTGTTAAAAGATGTTATATAACATAAATCCAATCCTGCAAGTGGTTATTGCAATTAATTTTTCATCACACATAACATGTACAAATAAAATTGGTTAGTTGCATTGAACAAATCACATGCAACCATGGTTGAAGATGACATGGATTTTGAATGGAAGAAAGAAATCAACAAAACATGGTTTCATCCTTTGATTGACCATATACATATAGTTGTTCATGATTGTGATGTGATTAATTTGGTCAACACTGACAATAAACGATATGTCACCATATGGAAACATTTAAGAATATCTTGAAATTATTTTTATGTAATATTGAAAAAATCTCAATTGTCCAATCCATATGGTCAATATTGTGACAAATGGCCCATCCATAAATATTTTGAAATTTATTTTTAATGAAGTATTTTAAAATATATATGGATAGTTGGGTAGGTAAATAGGTGTCAAGGACAAAATAAACACACATTTTGAAAATGAATATGTGAACTTAATAACCAAAAAGTTCAATAATGAATGGAAATTAGATGACTTTATTGCTTGGACAAGGTGTGATGCAAGCTAGGGTTGAAATGAACTAAAAATACAAGGTCGCAACTTGTTTGGCAAGATTAAGGGGTAATGCCCTTTGGACTTTGTATTATCCAATAATTTCTTAAAAAAATCATCAATTTTTAAAAAAGTTTTGCCAACTAAACCTCCTATAAGTTTTTACTAGATAATTAGATTTTTTTTTTGTTGTCTCGATGTTTTCATCAACTACTTTTTTAGAAGAAATTTATTTTAACTACATTTTCTATAAAAAAAAATTTATAAATTTTTTTTTAGAATATTCTTTCAAAAACTTTCGTTAATTCTAGATCTTATAAAAGCTTATGCGAATATTTTCCAAGGATTTTAAAAGAAACTTTTAAGCATATTCTTTAAGGATTTCTCAAAAAAAATTTAGAAATTTCTATACATATTCTTCAAGCTTGATTTTCTTCGAAACTTGTAAAAATTTATAAGAATATTTTCAAGGATCTCTTTGGAAACATTTAAAAACCTCCAAGCATATTTTTTAGATCTATTTAAATAAATAAAATTCTTTTATTGTTTATTATTTGTGAAAAATAGTTAGGTTAAACCTAGGTACCTTCTGGAAGCACATGAACAAACCAAGAGTTGCAAAAATAGTCACAAACAACATATAATTGCATGCAATTGCAAATAGAGTGTTTAGATTTTGGAAATTTTTTTTGATGGTTTGACAAGTGAAAACATAGATAGGTGAATACTAATTTGGACTACCATAATTGCCAACTTTTGGATTATAGATGAACTTAAAATATAACATCATATTCAACATTAACATTGTCGATTTTTAAAAATGCATATTACAATAAACTCTAGTGGGAATCATCTTGCAACATATGGATGAGTTTTAGAAAAGAGTGAACTAATAATTTGATTTTTTGAAATAATGACATTGTTTCTATCACATAAGTTTTTTTACATGTGGACTCAAACATTATGACATAGTAGAGTAAAAATTAAATTTGAAAAAAAATACCATTATCAATTGAAAAGTTTAAGAATAAGATGCATTGAAACTTCCAACACAAATTTTTTTTATTAATTTTTTTGATGTAATAATAATTCATTTTTGTTATTCAAAGTCCATTTCACATTGAAAAATTCAAGATTTCACATGAAATTTTTGACAAATTTCATGTCTAGTGATATCTATAGGATGGTTTATCAATATTTTGACCAAAAAAATGAGAATGCACATTGAATAAATTTTTTTTCATATCATTATTCCAAATCATTAGTAAGTGTTAAAACATGGATTTTCATATGCCACTTTTGAAACACCTAACTATGTTTGTATCGGAACATGGTGGCACAAGAGACACCTTATATTTTGAATAGCTTGAATATTAACCATGATAGTAGGATTGTTGAATGCAAAGGAAACCCAAACAAGTGTTTTGTGATGCTGAAGAACCCATAACTTTTGGTTTTGTTGCAACTCTTGAATTTGCACATTCCAAATGACTTTGTGCTTTGCAACAAGCTTTTGATTCACAATCTTTGTGATTTGCAACTCATCCAAATGCTAATAAGTTTTTTTATTTCCCCCTTGTCAACAAGCTTTTCAAAATCACAACCTAGGAATGTATTGAAATCTATATCACATATCTAAAAGCTTGAAACCCTAAACCCCAATGAACTTTCAACCTTAAACACTCCCAACAATAGAAGTTTCATTCCATGCACATTAATGCAATGACCACCATGGCATCAAGTGAGATGCACAACAATAAGACCAACCACCAAATGATAATGAGAAAGATTATAGTATAACTCAACATGCTCTTTATAAATACCAATTGAATAATATGTGACATGGATGGAAAGAATAGGGAACACAAAACACAAATCACCTTGACAGTTTAGAGTACAAAGTTTAGGGATTTGCACAACACAATTTTTTTTGTTGTAACAACTATAACACATCATCATTGAAAATGAAACAAGGCACCATCTCGCAAACAAATGCACATTGAAGGAAAAACATGGTTGTTGGCTTGTAGCAAAAAAAAAGCCCTATGAAAAAAGTTGACATATCTTTTGCAAGTGTTGCAACTATTTGAGTGTGCATATGAAAGGATGATTGAGGATTGATACCATGGGTAAAAAAGAACATGAATTCTTGGTATTGAATATAAAAATTCTTGGTACCAAATTGGTATGGTATTCAACAAAAACAATTCAAATTTGATATGGGGGTATAATGGTATATGGGGAATATCAAGGAACATTTGATACTAGGTTGGTATGGTATTTGGAAATGTGCCCCATTTCTCCATCACCCCTACAAACCAATGTTGGGAAGTTTTCTCTTTTTGAAACTTGGAGCTAGTGGGTAAAACAAGGGTATATGTATATTCTTGACCAATAGTTTTCAAAAATCAAATAACCAATTTTGACCCTTAATTGGGGTTTTAAAAATCAAAGAAATCATTTAAAATTGAAGTTCTTTGTTGGTTCTTTTGTGGAACCAAAGAGTTCTTTCAAAATTTTCAAAAAACTAAAATTAGAAAGTCTATAGATTCTACAAGAATCAAAACTAGAGGTTTCATGATTCTAATTTTTTTCAAAAAGACCCAAGTTGAATTCTAAAAAAGATGTAAAACACCTAAAACATAGAAGGTCATAACAAAATATAAGAACTACACAACTCCCATATATATACCTACATAAATTCCACCTTTCATGTTTATGAATAGAACATGGTATTTGTCACTATTTTGTAAGGCATAAAGTTGACTATTGATCAATGTTGTTGGGTTCTTAAGTTTTCAGTTGGGTTGGGGTCTTAAAAGTGGACATGGTGCGTCTTAAAAGTTCTAATTTATAAGGTTCAAGTCATAGGTTTAGGTAGTTAGGTTTAAAAAGGTTTAGAGTTTTTGATTTTTAGGACCATCTTAAGCCTATCATGTAATGTATGGATGAGGAAGTTTCTCAAATTGCCATAAATAGATGAAGATGCTTGCATGGTTTTTTGTTGCAAAGGGAAATTCAATGATTTACAAAACTATTTACTTTTTCCATTTGTAATCAAATGAATTGTGAGGTTAAGATTTAAATTTGACAAGTTCATTTTTTGGGTACAAAAGTGATGAATGAAAATAAAATATTTTTCCTATGCACAATCCAAGACCATGAAGTGTTGGAGTTAGGTATTGCATTTTTGAAGAAAGGTGAAAATTGTTCTTGAGGTTAATGTAGAAATTAGTTTACACAAGACAAAGGTCAAGAGGAAAATTGTTTTAAAGCCAAACTATAACATTTAAGGATGGATATTTAAAGTTTTCATTTTGTTGCCATAAAATCTTAAAACCTATAACAAACCTTGAATTTGAAATTGATTAATCTTATCTATATAAAACCTATTAGATTTAGGAATCAATCCCCATAGATTTTTTATTTAACCCCAAAATTGATAAGTTTTGATTTAATTTATAAGAAAGAAACCCAAAACCAATGGTTCTTCTTGTTTGTGAAAACGGTTAAACTTGAGACCAATAGTTTTCTTTAAAACCTAAGAAATAGGCAAATTGATACTGACATTGGGGGCTTTTCTTTTATGGCCATTCTTGCAATGTCACCATTGAAGTTTTGATAATCAACAAGGTTTCAAAAACCAATACCTTTGCATTTGTTGTATACATGAACATCTTGATTTTTCCAAAAAAATAAACATCCTATCATTCATTTTGTAATAAAAGCAACTCATTTGAGGGATTTGCTCCTTTGTGTATGCAATTTGCTCCAATTTTAGAAAGTTGGTTCCAAATTGGACTAAGCTATGTAACATGAAAAGATAAATAAAATAAATGTAATTTGGGAATGGGGCTTTGTGTGATAGCTATGTAAACATGGAATAAATTTTAGAAGTGTGACATAATTAGATTATGGACCATGACCTATCTTTGAGAAATCAAACAAAATTAGTCAAGGTGACGCTCAAATTTTAGAAGCACTTTTGAACATATGTAGTTTGGTGGCTTATTTGTAGGTTGAGTTTTCATATCTTATATATAAATTCACTTAGTGCGTGCGTGCGTCCGACGCGACGGTTCCGCGGTTTAATGCGCCGGTGGAACTGGCCCGGACAGTCGGATTTGGAAAACAGGATTCGGCCCGGACAGTCGGATTTCGGAAAAACGGGATTCGAAAAAACGGGCGGCCAGACAGGGTAGGGCGGGGCAGGGGGCAGGGCCGGGCCGGCAGGGCAGGGGCCAAATAAAGAGTAAAAGATAAGAAAAAATATAAGTAAACCTAGCTACAAATCCAAACATGAAAGCACTAAGCATTTGGGGTGGCTGGACTGGCCAAAGGTCACGGGCACCCACGGGGGACTTCACAGTGGCCTTCGGCCACATGCACCCACTAGTCCTATATATAATTACAACATGTGTGTGCGTCTGTGCGTCCGACGACGGTTCCGCGTTTTAATTGACTGGCGGAACCGGCTCGGACAGTCGGATTCCGAGACCGGGAACCGGCCCGGACAGTCGGATTCCTAAAACGGGAACCGGTCCGAACTGAGAACGGGCGGCTAGACAGGGCAGGGCGGGGTAGGGGGGCAGGGGGCAGGGGGCAGGGGGCGGGCAGGGTCGGGGAGGGGGCAGGGGTGCGGGCAGGGGCGGGCGGGGGGATCGAGAAAAGGGGGATAGGCAGAACGGGCG
>Ga0116228_10000626_pt1 | contig 27375 bp, 27 predicted proteins | sample S1TSphfallax_2_FD_89694 | JGI IMG/M metagenome (GOLD analysis project Ga0116228, IMG submission 89694) | Host-associated microbial communities from peat moss isolated from Minnesota, USA - S1T2_Fc - Sphagnum fallax MG | ecosystem: Host-associated > Plants > Peat moss > Unclassified | place... | reverse complement strand
TTTTTTTTTATCATAATTGATTTTGGTCTAATGAATAAATTGTGATTAACACATACATAGTTCACAAATTAATAAGAGAAATATTTATATTTTCCTTAAAGTCTTGATGTATGATTGATTTATATTTTTTCATTCAAAGACCTCAAAACATTCAAAGTATTAAAATATGATTGACTACACTAAAAGTAGCCAATTCCTAAACTAACAACAGAGAACTTCTTCCCATAGATTTAACAAATGGATAGCAAAAGATTTAAGATGTCTTTGTGATTTGAAATATAGTTTCAATATTGTTTTCACAATAATGTTGACATGTTAATTAGCCCTTTATACATTCAAACAAAGATCAATGATCATCAACAATTGTAAGTCGTTGTGGATTCACACTTTTTAATATGCTTACTCATGTACTTGAATTGCCTATGACATGTCTCTTTACATTGTCATTGTATTTTTTAAAGGTTATATCAATTGTTAGGTGATTTTTCAATGGATGTATTTTCTTGTGCTAACCTTGACAATGATGATTTTTGAATCAATGTAAGTATGTCAATGGTTGATTTCAAATCATTGACATTTCCAAATTGTGAATTGTTGGATGACCAAGTTGATTTTGTGTTTTTAGTTTTCAAATGCAATTTACTTCATACAGAAAAAATCCGTATCTTGAAAGAAGATATGTTAATAAATATTTAAATGTTTTTGTTTCATGGTCTCCATATTGGTTTTATGGATTTTTGTTAATGTGAATTGTATTTTGATGGATTCTTGCATGATTAATCCAACAACTTGTATGAGGAATCAAACTTTGGCATAACCATGCACTTAACTTGCTTCAAGTTGATTACACGTGTCTTCAATCCATAGACGTTTGCAAATTGACAAAGTTTTATTAGAAAAACGTTCCAGCAGTTTTATGTCAATTTGTTATTAAGAATGGAAAAGAATTGGTTTGAGTGTGCAAATGGGTATACAAGTTGGAACTTGTTTGAAGACTTGCCATGAATGCATGAAAAATTGGTAGACAAGATTTGCTATTTAAATGGTGACATTCTAATTGATCATTCACATTAATACGCAACAAAAAAAAAAACATAATCACCATTTTCCAATTATGGATATGATCATCAATATATTGCAAAAGATCGTATCCATGGAAACTAAGTTTTGCATTACACTAAATTTAATTTACAAACAATAACATGTGTTAGCTTGAGAAGGACTATCACAAGGGGTCATAATTTGTTTTTACTTTGTCCAATAGAAATTGATTAAATGTACTCTAGCACAAGCACAATGGAGAGATGTCACAACAACTATGTAATAGAACCACAACAATGTCCATACGGGGCAACATAGGGCTCAATTACAGATGGTTATGAAAGAAGGAAGTTATATAGATGTGGATGAAAGATGGACGTTAGTCCACAAGTGAAAACATCAATGAAAAAAGTGGTGGAAAACCATGGATGATGATGGAGTTGAAGGCAAAGGAGACTAGATTGTTTTGGACTGGCATGGGATCACAAAAGAGGGGAAATGAAAACTGGGGGAACCATGGAAGTGTGTTATGCTGGTTGGAGGTTCACTTTTAAAATGTATGATGCTAAGAGGGAGGGAAAAAAAAAGCACAATCAAATATGCGGCCCTGCAACAATGTTTCTCGCATCCAAGATTAGTTATTTACTTTTTCCCAACCTCACTCATAAAACTGAAACTGGCGGGGAGACTAGTAATAGCAACCCTCCTGGACCAATCGACCGTCTCGATAGCTAATGGAAAGCAGGCATGTTAGGCTTTGCTGTACCTTTTGGCAGCCTCAGCATCCTGTGCAAAAATGCCAGGCCAAAACCATTATGCTAAGCCAAACTGGCATGTTTTGAGTTTTTCTTCATCCAAAATTTGCTTTATAGTGCAACTGTGGAGTTGCTCTAACTTAAATCTTTGTGGGTAGATTAAGTTAGAGAGCAATTTCATTACTTTGCGGATACCCATTCTCGCCCCCTAATCGCCTGACTTTACAAATAAGTTTTCTATCTGTGTTAAGTTTGACATGGTCGACCATGATATATTGGGCCTACTCTTCTTTGTCTATCATGGGCTCTATTTTGATGCTTGTCAGTATGCAATTGACTGAATCTTGCACTTTGTTGCAACTAATAGAGCTGAGAGAATGTGCATGGTAACTATGGCACAAGTTTCTTTCTTCTTTCTTTTCTGAGAGTTCTCTTGTCAGAGATTTCTAAGTTTTCAGGGGTTTTCTAAAAGAAAATTTGAGGATAAACATGAACTCAAAGCAATGCACGGATTATTGGCTCATTCATGTAATATGGGCTATGAAAATTCTAAGACTATTTATTGTCACTCCAAGCAACGTTTTTGTTTGTTGAGCTCTCATCTCATGAATAAGCAAGGATCCATGGAATGCAGTCTCACGGGATTGTTGTTGCCACCAGCAGTTCACTAATTCACAGATTGAAAGCTTGAGCTTATATGCACATCTATTGATGGAGGTTTTTAGTATCTAATCTTTATAATCTGGTGGAATTCAAGATGCACAGAAGCTCAACTTGATCAGATTTTGGTCCTTTGTAACCATAACTTCTGAAGAGGTAGGTATCTGATGAGAAGATGAACTCAAAAATGAGGTATCTAATTAGAAGATCAACTCCAAAAAGGGGTATCTGATTAGAAGATCAACTCCAAAATGAGGTATCTGATTAGAAGATCAACTCGAAAAAAAGGTGTCTGTTTTAGAACATTAAGTGCAAAAAGATGTACCTGAATAGAAGATTGACTTCTCTTGTAATCATCTGGGTTAGATTGCAGATATTGGGTCCTTAACCAACCCAGAAAAGTTCTGGCATTCACCTTGTAATGATTGTCGGTAATGCTTAACTTGACACTTGTTTCAAGCAATTTGCACCTGTGTTATATTTCCATGATGCTGGCAATCATACATCAAATTCACAACAGTCCATTTGTAGGTCTTTTGTGCATTGTCTAATCATGGTTTGCAACATGGCATCTGGTGCTCATTCCACAATCCTCCCACTCTTCAAGTTTCTATCAACACCATTGATCAATCTCCATTCGGAAAGCCCAAAAGAATCTCAACCCAAAAGACACACTCCCCAATTGCTGTATGCTTAAAAGAGCAGCTGACATTGATAAAAAACGATTCATAAATCAATTTGTAATTCAGATCTGAATAAGTTTGCTTCGAGTCATTCATATATCAGCGAAAGAAGTGTGAGGTTCTGCAGTTCAAGTTGGACCTTCAAAGAATTGATGGTGTCAAAATTGAAGCTTGAAGATTGTGCAACAAAAGTGTACTCAATTTCATCAGCAACAAATTATCATGGGTTTTCAAGAAACTTGGAAGCCCAAGAAGCTCTGCATGGAAGCAAGGAAAGAGGAAGAAGAGCCAAAATGTTTCTACAAATCTGTGATTGAATGAGCACCAAGCTCATGGTTGACTTCATGTGCATACTTTCATCCCACAACTGCTAGTCATTCTTGGTGTTGCAGGAAGGAATTTTGAGTTTGGTTCTTCACTATTCAAACCAGCAAGAAAACCTTGCCCAGGTTGTGTGTGGTGAAGTATGCATTGGCCAACAGTCTCCTCTCACCTTAGAAGGGGAGAGAAAACATGGGAGGAGCTGATTGAGCTTGTGAGCATATCAGCAACAATGAAGCATCTCCATGTTGCTGTGAGGTATGGGACTTCCAAACAGAGCAGAAAGTTGTAGCCTGCTGTTTCCACAAGAGAGTCACACAGTTTGCAGCAACTGCAATGCCCCAATGAGCACCAGATTTGTGGAGAAGCAGGTGCACAGCTTCCAGAGTTTCTGCTGTAAGATTCAAAGGCTCAAAGGATGCCATCTGCAAGCGCCTGGCCCAGCTGATCTGTGGCTCACATCGTTCAATGCGTACAGCTCCTTCACAGGCCACATTGTTAAGCATCATTCTGCCAACTTCATCCTCAAGGATTTGTCGTTCATCTACATCCTGTCCTTGGAATGCTATGTGCAGAGAATCAAAGAATTTCCACCAGGGACTCATCACACTCTTGAAACGAGTGAGGAAGTCATGTGATAGGTGGTCTATATCATTCTCACCAAGAATCAACACATGAGGTTGTAGCTGAAACAAAAAGTTGAGAAAGCCATCTCGAGGAGAGAGTTCATGCCTCAATCGACTTGTGGCATGATCGCTAGTATGTGGTGGTGCAAAAATAATGCCTGAATCCCTCTCATCCTCTATGATCCGATGCAGACGAAATTGGGCACAGATTGCAAGAACCTAGTTTTGAAGAACACCCACAACAAGTCAGAAAGTTTAGAGTTTAAGGGACAAAGGGTCTCGGGAGCTTCAAGAACTAGAGAACATATTGGATTCAGGAACATGCAGGGGTGTAGCTTGAAGATGGCAGGTACCCAAAGCTCAAAACTAAAACTTTGACCGTACTGATCAGGGTCTAAGGGACAAGAGTTTTGACAGCTTCAAGAACTAGAGAACATACTGGATTCAGGAACATGCAGAGGCGTAGCTTGAAGATGCCAGGTACTCAAAGCTTGAAACTAAAGCTTTGATTGGAATGCCTAAGAATTAGAGGCGAAGATCGATGGATTCTTGAGATTCTGATGATGATGAATCCAGACTGCGGAGAATGATTATAGCTGCAAAGAATGATGCAAAGCACAAAGAGTTCTTTACCTCTCCTTCTCTGAGTTGGAGCTGCTGGCGCGTGACGGATTCCAACGGTTCTGTCAAGATGCTGAGCTCAACGTTGAGGCCCAGAAGACCAGCGAACTTCACCAACCGATTGAGGTTGTCTTCAAAAGATGGGTCTGACTCCTCGCCTCCAGCAGCAGGCTCCACGCAGTGAGGACGCTACTCCTTCATGGTTGTAATCCGAAGCAGTGCCGGAGGTCCGGAATCACGACTAACGAGCGAGTCGATGAGCAACGGCCATTGCAAGCCTTGCGACACTCCGATATCGATCACGTGCAGATGGGTATGGCCTTCAAACACTTGCAGAAGAGTTTGGTTGGAGACAGTGTGGATGAGTTGATGCCAAGGACTGAGTTCATGAAACTTGATGAGAGTACGGTGCACTGTCTTGGGTCCTAATCTTCGCACTTGCAGCCGCAATGGTCCCAAGTAGCTCGCAACCGCCGAGTCCTTGCGACAGGTGACGCGACAGTAGAGAGATCTGAGTCCGTAAGCTGCCAGTCTCTGATTTGCATCTCCCGTGAGAGATCCCAAGTCGTTCAGAACCGACATCAAGTGTTTGGTCCTGGCCAGGTTGTTGCTTGCAATTGCTGTTGCACACAGATTCAGCAACTGCTCAGCCCAATTCAATTCATCTTCCTCAGGAACTTGGCGCAGCTCCTGCTCGCCGATCCTCGCACTCGAATTGACACGCTCATCAGATGATGATGCCCCGCGCACGGGTCTTCGCCCCGTGGATCCAGCATCCTGCATCATTGTGTCTTATTAGTCGTTGCTCCGGAAACAGTCGGAAAACCAGTAAGCTGATCGACAAGCTTCAGCATCGGAGCAGCAGAGTAGTACTCCATCGGAAAGCAAGCTATCTACGATGGAGATTTCTACTACTTCTCCTTCATCCCAAAGAAGAAGATCGGACTCTAGACTGGATCAAGCTTGCGAATTCCCGCTCCTGCAACGGGCGTGAGAAGAATCGGATCCGAGACGCACAAAAATTTGCAGGAGAATGAAGGAACTTCCAATTGCTGGTGGCAGGCGGGAGGGAGTGCGCGCTTGAGCTTGAGGAAATGCGCACGTTCTTTTTAATGCGCGCATTGTTTTTTTGCCCATGTGCGTGCGCACCTGGTGGTGGGGTTGGAAGAAAGAAAGGTGATCGCAGTGGCGCGCAGCAACTGAGTGAATCTTCCCGGGTTTTTGGGCTCTTCCCCAAGTCGTCGTCTTCTTCTCTATTTCATCAGCGTCAAACCCTAAACCTTCGAGATAGGTAGGTACAGTGTTGGAATCTTGCCACCTCGCAATTCGCGATGTTAGCAATTTCTATTCTTCGTGCACTCATTCATTCAAATCTGCTTGCAAAAAAATTGGTCCTGTACAAGCAGGGTGCGGGGCCACTCTGGTCGAAGGGTTTCCATTCTGCTGCAACAGAAGGGAGTGGCTAATTTTTTCGTTGCATGCGAGTTCTTTCTTTCGTCTGCCTGCCACCAGAAGGAAGAAATCCTTCGCCATGTTTTGTCTGTGCGATCATGGAGATTTTCCGGCTGTTTGTAGTTCATGTGTTAGCTTAGAATCTGAGTGGAATGGAACAATTGCGAGCTGCAATATTGGCCAATATCGACTGCTGCTCTTGCGACAGACAGATTCTTGTGGGTGCCTCGATTTCATGCACATTTTCAACTCGCATCTACTGATTGCCAGAGTGACTCGAAATGCTTCGATTCGTCCGCAAAACCAACTAACCAGTCCAGTCTTTTCGCTGAGAAACTTTACCAGCGACAGCCATCAGCAACAACAAACACCATCAAGCATGCTGCCAAAACACTTTGCTTGAATCCTTCATCAACACCAACCGACCAGTCTTTTCGCTTGCAACAACATCAGCGAACAACAACACTAGAAAGCATACATTATTACTTCATTTCATTTTAGTGAGTGCATTATGAGAAAATTGTGTTGGTTACAACTTGTCTGATGCAATTAAAAAAATGTTTGATAAATTACAACTAAAAAATGGACGTCATTGATGTCTTTGATGCTCTTGTCAAGAAATAGGTACCATGAATCTCATTCAAATTATAATGAGTTCTTACCAGTGTTGTGTGGTTATATGATTTTTTAAGTAACCAGTGGGTTTGGGTGCTTTAAACTTTTCAGAATCAAAGAACCAATGTTTCCAGTTCTGGAGGAAAAAATCAAAATGAGAGAACCTTTGGTTATGGGTACTTCAGCAACATCAAAGAACCAGCAGTTTTGGTGAAAGAACCAGCAAAAAAACACTGGCTGTTTGAAAGGCAGGTTTTTGAATTTTTCAAAAAACATGAAAACTGAGACTCTATACCGAAACCAATTTCTTGAATTTTTCACCCTCCCTGGATAAGTGAGTATATACAGATGGGTGATTCTGATACCTGCACAACACTGGGTTTTTTTTCCCCCTTGTAGACATGACACAGAATCAAGATCATTGTGAAGGACCAACAAAACAGTAATTACAGAATCAGAGAACTGCTGGTTCTATATATTTCAGAAACTTCAAGTTGTAGCAAAGAACCATCAGTTTAAAAGTGATTTTTTGAGTTTTTGAATTTTTCTGAGAATCAAATACCAAAACCAGTTTTTTGAAGATTCACTCCTGCTGGGTAATAGGCTATATACCTGGATTGGTAACCATCTACACCAGATTTTAATTACCGCACAACACACTGGTCTGCACCATTTCACACATTTTATTCCTGCAACAAACGATCTGTAGCAGACTAATAATCTAAAGTGGTTGAGTGAAACAACAAATTAATCAAGGCTTCTATATTGAACTTTTACTATGTACACAAAGCAGCTCATGACCTACTAGCTCTGTCGCTCATGGGAAGTTGAAACCAGCAATAATTAAAATGGGAAATGTTCCATGAAGTTCCCGCAAAAGGAACTCACCGCATCGTGGCTCTGCCCCCTATTGCAAATTCAAATCAACAATAGTTAAAACAGGATATGTTCCATGGAGTTCTCAAAATATGAAGTCACAGTTCACTCACTGGTAACACCTGGTGCACATTCCTCAAATTGTGGGACCACATGAACTCTTCATCATTCAATAGTCTCTCCCTTGAGGGGCAGAGCCAACAAACAAAGAAACCATGTCAAAGTTTGCAAACCATTCTTCATCATCATCACATGGGATATGTACTCTCAAGCCACTCGAACTCTTATTTCTAGCAAAGTGTTCCATCATACAACTAGTGAGCGCTAATACTCTCATGACATAAAAATACTCAAAAAGCATCCCACTCAAACTGAAGTTCAAAAATCTCTAAGCATTGACTCATCATTTACTCCTCTTGTTCATCTCTTCTCTGATTCCTCTCCGCAATCAAATTTACAACACCACCACCATAGCTTTAACCATTTCAGCCACAAACACAGCGCACTGGTATCTATCATCTAGATTTATAGATACCAAACTATCAATGAAGATGCTTATGATACATCATAAGCACTTTCAATTTTTATGTTACAGAGTTATCTCAGCATGGTATTGCAATCTCAATTATGATGCATTTACAAAACATTTAAGATCTCTGCTACAAAGAATTAGCCTCTCCTCAACAGCCCTTCACAAAGTCTTGGATTCTTATATTCCTCACTGTGCAGCATGGTCAGCAAGAAAAAACATTTTGCATGTGTTCATTTCCCAGCAATCTCAACATAAAGGTTTGTAGCTTAGGTTCCAATTTTGTTTCTCAACCAAAATATTTGGACTTCTACTCAAGGTCATCTTCCAGCTGCAACATACACATATATTACAGTGCTAAAGACATTCTTACATTGATGTGTAATGTGTGAAGAACTGAAGGGTATTCATGCTCCACAACCAATAAACTCTGACCATCAATGAAACAGAAGCAGATTATCCCAGAATGAAACAAGGAAAATCCAAGCCATTCTAGACACAGGAAAGCTCAAAATTGTTTGGCAAACTTGAAATGACCATCAGTTTAGCACTTTCATGTCTCCGAGTTAGTCATAAGAAGGCAAGATTTTTCAGAACCCAAATGAAATAGAATAAAACCATAGCCAAATAGGAGCCTTCCATTAGCTTACTCCTGGTTGCTCGTGTAGAAACAAAGAACCAGCTCTAGAAGTGCAACCTGATCAGCATCAACTGGAGACCAAAATCTCAGTCGCACCTGACAGTACATCTGCTAATTGCTCTTATGAAAGAAGTTCAGAGGACATGCTCTGCTTGTGATTCTCCATGCAGAATGAGACAAATTCTAGTGACAGAACCAAGGTACTAGCAAACTTTTCCAGCTTCCAAGGGGATGAGTTATGAGAAACATCATGTATCAATCACCATTGGCTCTGAAGTGCTGCCATCAGCTCCAACCGAGGATGTGCCCACCATACCCACATCAGGATCCACAGGGTTTTTCTCCTCCTCTAATGTACTCTGCAACTCATCCACCTGACACCTCCAAATACACTTCTGTAAGCAAGTGGGATAGCAACAGATCTCAAGTCCAAATGAAAGAAGTGTTTTTTGCTGACATGATTGATGTTGTGGAATGCTCCTGCACTACTCACAGGTTGAAAATATATATCACAATCTACTACAAGGGATGTCAGTAGTTCTTTGAGTGATTGACAAAACAGTTCATACTCCAGCTACAAGTGATGCACTTAGCTCACTAATGTTACAAGTTGTATGTGCGCCTATTCCATGTTGTTGCATAAGTCCAACAGTAATAGGTGTGCATATGCTCCATCAGTGCATTGGTAATGACATCATTATAGGAGGTATTTAGTGAAGAAAAGTGCTATGCAGTGTGACCCTGCCTTCTGCACACCAAGCTAAACTGCAGTTTGACCACCTACTCTATAAAAGATTGTATCTACAGTGGGAAACTTTGCAGTGATAAACACCATGGTGAAGTTGACGACACTCACCACATGCAGAAGCAGGCCAAATTGCTTTTTGCGCAGCTCCAGGGTGCGGGATGCTGCAAAATTCTCAGCTTCCATCCCAACAAGTTCTTTCTCAAGCTCATTCAACTGCCGCTGTGTCTCAGCACGAGGTGGCTGAGCTGCTATCAATCTTCTGATGGCCTCACACTCTTCCTTGTGTTGCCTCTCAATCTTTGCCTCTTCAAGCTGTACCTTCAACACTTCTATGTCTTTTTGTGCCTGCCAAAGTCCTCACACCCATTATGCAGAAGAAGGCATTGTTTGGTAAAATGTAAACTGAGGCATCTTTGCAGTGTGGCCAATATGACCACTGCCAAGCTTAGATGCACATTATTTCCTTCATTACAGAATAGGACTGTATAATGGCAATTATATGCACATGGAAAATACTCTACTCATATATCTCAAATAAACAACAAAAAGTCTGGCAAGAGAGCCACAACCACAACTTTAATTCCATTGGGACAAAAGCAAACTGTCAGAGACCTGATCAGAAACAGGATCTGGATCCTAATGTGAAGATTAGCAACAACTGCACTATCGCATTCCTAAATCATGAACCATCTCATGCCCAGTAAATTCTGCATACTATAGCTCAAAGCTGACCAAATGGAACCTAATAATAGTCCAAAAGTGCTGTTTCAGGGAAAGCAACACAAAACCTAGAGCTGAAAACCCTAGTATCCAGATTGGGGCAACTTCCACAGTTCTCTTCATTAGCACAAAGCTCTGTAATTAAAAGGATGAATGCTCCAGAGTATCAAAGCTACCACAAAAAAACACAGGTTGAAAACCCAACAGCATCAACCCTTGAAACATAAGTTGCAGATTGCTGTAGCATTCTACCCTCCGCTACCATTAGACATCACAACCATGGAACTGTTGAAGAAGAAGAGCTCGGCACAAAACATAGATTGTACCCTAAGCACAGCTACAAATATCCTATTTTCCACAGATTGGGAAAAAGAGATGATGGGGTGCCCACCTGAGCTATTTGGTTGTTGAGTTCCACATGCAGGTTTTTGAAGCTCTCCTGCTCTCGTCTGTTAGCTTCAATAACTGCCTTTGTCTTGAGAAGTGGTAGTTCAAAGGTGGCGAGTTCTTGCAGAAATGATTTGTACAGCTTCTCACAATCATTGAAGTTGTTCCCCTCCTTCTCTATCTCCGTTGCAAAGGCTATGAACTTCTTGATCAGCTTCTTTAGGGGGGGCTCCCCTCTTGTCGTGGTGGTACGAGTCAATAGCCGTTGTTTTATCACCACATCATCCTCCATGGGGCTTATGGCATAGTGTGCAGCCATGGCTGCTGCTGTGACTGCAAGTCTGACAGCCGCAAAGATTACCTACGGCTGTTGACGCTTCAATCCCACAACTCCAGCAAACAAGCGCGGTTCTCGTACCAGAGACACTAATCTCACACACTGGGTCACGGGCTCTGGCTCGATTCCTCGGCAACAGCGTCTGCAATCTCCGACATCATCTTCATTGCTTCACAGGAAAGAAACTTCCTACATCCCACATTCTATCATTTCTCCATCGCAAGAGCTACTTATTATCACCAATTCGCCGAGTCCAGCTTTGCCAATATTGCAACACACCCTCATGCATCCCTCCCTCGCTGCGAAACGAAATTCGAGTCCCTTGTTTGGGGTTCACCCAATACCCCAACCCTACAATACGAAACTCTAACTCTCGCACCCGACAGCTGCTTCTCCGCCTTCCCTAATCCTCCTGTTCAGAATGTTTTGGTAGTCCTGGTGACTGAACACACCCGTCCCTCTAACGCTCACACGCGCAGAAGTGAACTGGTCCCGGTCTCGGTGGACAGAAGACATTTTCTAGAATCCTGCTATGTTTTGGCGACCTACAAGGACCCAGTGTCTAAATATGGCGGCTTCCATGCTGATCTCATCAAGATGTGAATAATAAAGCATCTAAAAGTAATCTTGTGATACTCAAAAAGAAAAAAAAGTGTTGTGTAGATGTAAAATTTCACACAAATTTTCTTGGCTCCTACCAGTGTAGGTGCTGGTTCACCCAAGGCCGGCTAGTGTGACTACCTTGATTCCATTTCTCAGTTCACCATTCTGCTCTGCCCATCCTTCAAGCACAAATTTTCCTGCTGCAATATATGGAAAAGATTGTGAAAAAAATGGTAGGTCCTGTAGTAACTAGCTGATTCCTGGTTTCTTCTTCCAAATCTTGTTTGTCTTGATTTTGCATCTACACAATATTGGGGAACTCTCAAGGGACCAGGGTTCACTGATGTGTTTTGGTGAAGGTTTGTGTTGTTTGTGTGCCCCCAGAGATCCAAGGTAAAGAAGCACATTTCAGCAATCTCTGGAGTATTGGAAAACATAAATTGAATGTAGTATTCTGGTTGGTACCACCAGAGGGCCTCAGTTTCTTTGTGTGGAGAGGTTGTTCAACAGATTTCAGTCAAGGTATCACCATGGTGTCTATTCTTTGCTCCGCTGGTGTACAGGTAGCATCTCAATTGCACTTTGAGGAAGTTGAAACCATAAGCGATTAAAAGGTTTCCATAAGCCTTGACCAGAACCAGTGGCTAGATGCCCATTCACTCTGAATACTTAAGTCTATCACTCTCTTGTGGGATTTCCAACTTTGATGGTAAGCAAGAAATTGACTCATAGACTGAAACTGTGGCTGCACTATAGGTGGTCAAAAAATATGGACTGTCAGAAAGCAATTCTCACCTGGGATAACAAATTTGTCCAGGAAATATGAATACTTCATGTCTAAGCCAAATCAACCACCAAAATTCAGAATCAGCTTAAGACTAAACTCAGCACTTAAACATGCTATTGTTAGATCAACACTATGCATTTCAAATGATCAATCATCATTCAAGTCCCTTGCAGAGTCTATCCTAATTTTAACACTTGAAAGCATGAAGTCCCATGACTTAATTGGAGGGAGTTTGATCCTTAACTTCGTAGTGTAAAGCAAATGTCTTTGGAAATATTCAAGGATCCTCATTTCAGATCAGCTTGCCAATTCCCTGCTGGAAAAAGTGGCCAGTATGTGATCATGTTTATGGAAGATGGCAGTCCTTGGGGCCTGGTAAGTTACATTCAATCTCAATATGGGTTGTATAAACTATGGTGAAATACAGAACTCTCAAACTCATGTGAGAAAATTACAGTGTGCTAGTTCTCAAAAGATGGAGTAAAGAATCATCAGACTGAAGAGGGTTGACTCAAATGAGTTTGAAGGAAGAAATAATCTGCAAACAAAGAAACCCAGGTTCTTGATTCAGTCCCTTTCAATGGAGAAAACTCAGTAGGTCTAAAAGTGGAAGATAACTTTGCCATGTTCCTGTGGTAAAAGTCTCAAAGAGGGCCATAACACTGCACTTCTCTTTTCTGTGACCACAATTATGCATGATGATGTAATAGGGGACTGTATTGTCTGGGGTTGCAATCAGATCTTTCGCACAGATATCTGAGACTTAAAAATGTGCACATTTAGGGTGGATTGAATACCTTCTCAAGACTTGGTTTATACTTGTCTGCATCCTCTTCCCAGAACTGCCAGTGAAGAAATCAACAATGAGTTGCACTGCAGACATTTCCCAGCATCCTGGGGACAACTAAAAGAGCTAAAAAATAATTTAACCTAAGGTGGAGAGCTTCCATATAGCATCCTAGCTGTGCACAAAATAAAAGTAGCAATAATACTATGTTGACCTTAAATAGGGGGTAGTTTTGTTGGTTTAGGGTAGACATTTTGAACAGAGCTCCACAAGAGAAACTCAGGCTGGATACTTATCTCCATTACACTCTGGTTGCAGGAATTATACTAATTTTAGATTAACCACCTAATACCCAAACAAGTGGCAACTTGATCAAAAGTTTATCCATCTCATTTGAGGGGGTCCAGATAGAAGTTGGTGTACCTGGCCAGATACAGTATAAAGGCGATTTACCCACCCATTGGAGCCAATTCCCACAACAGAGAGGAGGTGTCGCTTTCTCTCCCCAGGTCTTTCAATTGTGTACTCCACATAGTACATTCCTGGGCATCAAATCACAGACCCAGCATTTGAGATAGAATGACTATCAGTTACACTTCTGATTGCCTGGAGGTGTGTTCTGGTTGAAGTTTTGTACACAGATTCATGAAGCCCAACAGAAGTATAAAGGAAGCCACTGTATTAGGGTAATGCAAAGGGCATTGCCCAAACTAAAATACAAATCCTTTGTGACAGCCCTTCAATCCCCAGGACTTGCATGATTCTGTGGTCCACTGACACCTATCACAGATGTGTTAAATCCTACCAGTAAAAGTTGGAATGTATCCACTGAGTTTAAGCCCACAAACACTTTTAAGGTGGCTGTGAGTTCCCATAGTTAGGTTATTGACTTCATGCACCCAGTATAGGACACCAGCAAGAGCTAGCAAAACTGTGAGGCATGATTATGCATCTGGACAAAGGTTAATGAAAGGCCTAACCTTCTCTTGAGCGAGATTTGATGAGCTTGGCTGCTTGGCCTGGAGGTTTCTTCCAGCTTCTGTCCAGACTATTCACCTGCCACCCAGATCATGCAGCCTTAAACCTTTATTTCTACCTTACTCCATTCTGGCTATTGTGCATACCCGTGAGCGTCCAACCACTCGAACCAAAATCCATCCACTGAGCAACTGGTAACCCATATTAGCTCAAAACTTGATCCTAAGTCAACTGAGTGGCAGAGTAGTATAAAAGAGGTGGCAAATTAGAAAGCCTTAACAGCAGAGCCTATGTGACAAATAATACTCTTCCCAAAAGGTGTGCAAGGAGTACCAAGTTTTGATTCCTCTCTCTTTCAGTTTCCCAAACTGTGTGTTAAGGCACTAGGCTTCACTCCCAGGCAACAACTGTCAGTAGAATTATGCTATTACATGTTCATTCCTGTTCCTCTACTCTTGAGTGATTCTGAAATCAACCAAGTCTTACCAGATTTTCTGCAAAAGCATCAACTGTGCCAAAGGAGCCCAAACTTGTGTAGTCAGCACCTAGACCTGTTATCACCACATTCACTGCCATTTGCAAACAATGAACATCTTGTCAGGTGTACAGGGATGACTGATTGGGTGAAAGGAGAGAAGTGAAAACTTTCTGTCCCTTCTGAGATCATACAGTCCAAACAGTTGGATGTCTATGAGTCAGTGAATAGAATGTGTGGCATACCATTTGTGAATGAGTCATCAACAGGGAAGAAAGCTGTCACCTTCCTCTGCCCCGAAGCCAGGCCCTCTCCTTTTGACCACTCTGATGAAAACAAACCACAAAACAAACAAGGTTTCTATCAGAGTTGAAATTGGACTCAGTCTAGACTTTTTAGTTCTAAACTCCTAGATCTGCCTGTGAACAACATTCCTGGCATATTTGAAGTTACCCCAAGTGATCAAACAAGAAAGGCCAAAAGCTGTGTGTCCAGAAATCCAAAGATATGTGATAACTTCTCTAAGGTATAACATTTGTAGCATGAGACAAGTATGATTTCTACAAGAGTGCTACAGCAAATGATGCCTGTTGAAAAAACTTAGAAACAATCCAGTTTACAGAACTCATTTACCCTGTGGTACTAAGAGTGAGAATTTGTCTCCAGAATCTTCATAAAGTTTGAATGCAGCTGTTGCATCTGATAAGAAATAAACATCACCACTTTTCATCAGGTTTTGGACATCAATTAGGGTTGGCTTTCTCATAGATTGAAGTCTTAAGCTTCTGAGGTCTTTGACACAAATGATCATAATGAGGATCCCTCTATGTCCTCAGAGGGATCCTGAATCCATAGCATGATACACAGAACAAACTTATCTATGAGTACATTGTTTCAATGAAGTGAAGCTACAGCTTTTCAATCTTGAAACAAGTTAGAGAGATATTCAAGCTTACCTACTTCAGTGGTTGCAATTGCAGGAAGAGGGAGAGTTGAGAGACACAGTGAGAATAAGGCTTGGCTCATCATCTTCCTTCTTTGCAGCGGTTGATTTTGGCAAGCACTTGACCTGCACACGCACCTCAACTCTCTTCAGGAGAAAATCACAAATTCTCAGCCTGTCTAAACCTCAAACTGGAGTTTGAGCTTTCAGAAAGACTTGGTCTCTTATGAGGTCTCTTCAAACCTTTGGACTGACCTTCAGGGTTAGGGTTTCAAATCAGAGATTGGGAATTTTTCTTCCAGATGTAGCTAGCAGAGCAATGAAATTGCCCAATTCTTCCCTCAAGGTCATGAAATTTGAGTTCTAACACCTGTGACATCGAATTTCCCAGGATTACAGCTTGATTACGATTGTAGGCATCAATTGGCATGCATACAGATGGGATTGGTGCCCCACAACGACTTTCAAAGCAGACAAGTGCCATGACTTTCTTCTATACTATGGTCTTGGAATGCATTGCCTCCTGCAACAACATAGAAATGAATTGGAAAAACAGCAATGGAAGCTGCAATCACCTCCTGCACCCTTACTCTGAGGCCTGCCCACATCGAATACCTCCATCTCCAAAACGCACAATGTTCCCTGCCCCTTTACAACAACAACACACATACCAGAAAGCAGGTTTGTAATGTCTCTGTCTCTCTGTTTCTGTCTCTCTCTTCTCTTCTCTTCTCTTCTCTTAAGCAAAGTTCATGAAGAGACTCGAGAGCTGGTGCAATTGCTCACCCTTGGGAAGCAGAGGAACATAAGCGACTTGGAAGTTGACGGAGCCCCACATCCCTGCTGATGAAGACGAACCCAGTGTGCAAAGCGGAGATGCAGCTATACTAGCCATTGCTGTAAAACTCTCTTCTGTGTTCCTGTGTGCGCCGTCAAAGTGTGATGTTCGTGAGCAAACGGGTGCTTGCTTTTGTGTGTGCACTTCTTCTGCTTCTTGAAGAAATTTGTGTCAAATTGGGTGCAACAAAATGCAACGAATTTGGTGCTTTGAAAATCGACGACACAGTTGAAGGGGGGTGGGAGTTTTTGCGCAGCACGATCCCAAACTCTCTTATCCTAATCCTATGTTGTGTGACGTAAGATTTCATAGTTCCTCATAACCTCCAGGTGTTACTCAATGGGTATGTCCCAGTGTTGGGCGGTTCTTTCCTTTTCGCAAAAACCTCTGCTTCCGGTTCCACACAGAAATGAAACTGAGAATTCGGTTCCAGCCTGGTTTCTCCCCCGCCCCCCAAAACATTTGGTCTAGTGGGACAAAAAACTAGGGCGCAAGACAAACACAACACAAATCATATACTTACTGTCTCAGAGTTTCACACTAGCATGAGCCAGAGACCCCCAAAGTTCTGTCCACATCTGCCTTCTTCATAGAAAAGAGGCTTGAGGTTTCTAAGGAGGCAGATTGCATTGATCTCTCTCTTGAGCCCATTGGCCTTCTTCCTTCTTCTTAAAGTCTTCATACCCACACAATCCCAGGACCACATTGGACTTCCACTTGATAAAACATAAAAACAAGAAGACAACACATATTCACTTCCCCCAATGATTGTTTCAAAAGTCTTACAAAGAAACACAATCCTCCTTTGTATGATTGACCCTATAATTTCAATGGATTGTTGCAATTCTTTGGAGTTCCCAAAAATTAGGGTACTCTCTCATGATATGCAAGCCAACAAAACCCAAATACAAATCAACTCAAACAAACACTTTGAAAAGAGTTTCTAACTACTCTTGAAACCTCTAAACTTTTCATCATCCCCCTCATCAACCATCAAAACCAACCCTTAGATAGAAACTTTGCCTCCTTTAGTACATTGCGCAATGAAGTCTCTTGTACTTCCATTCGATAGAGAGATTTAAAACCAATCTTCCACAACCTCCCTGAAAGCTAAAAGCCAAAAAAAACCACACTACTTATATGCACTACTTCACATCTTCCACCGTTGCACCACAAGATTTATATCAAACATACTTCACTTGTAACTCCCTTGCCACACAATCATCATGCATCCAACAATAACACACACATACCAAACAAAAGAAAACAACACAAAGGTTTCAATGTTATCAAACACCACCGCATCTTGATTCGGTGATCCTCCTTGTCTTCACTCCGTTGAGAACAAACACTCCCAACTGCCAACAAAAAAAAAATGCTTCTTTGAAAAACCTTAAAACCACTTTCTATTCACATTCATAACCCTAAAGTTTGAAACTTATTACACATGTGACATGTCTTTCCTTGATTTATTTGTGTCCGCACAGATTTCAGACTTAATTGAACACGTACAAATCACGCCTAACACATTCCCATTGCTTGCCATCAACCCCTTGTAGGACATAGACTCAACAACCATCATCAAATTCTCTACAACCCTTTTCATCTTTATACTTCACAAAGGCACATGGACCTTCCCAATTTACAAGTAGTGCTCCTTTTTTCCTTGGCTTTCTCATCTTCACCATGGTTTTTCCTTCCTCCAGTCTTAGGAATTCTTGTTTGCCTTTTCGTGCAACATAACTTCTACATTGCCTCTTCTGTGCTTGGTCCACATTTTCCAACACGGATGAGTGCATATCATAAATGAGCTTGAGTTTTTCCACCATTAGTTACGTCATCTCATCCAAGGTGAGTTCATCCTTTTCCACATTAGTGAATGCAAAAAGTCCATTGTCACATGTGAGCCTTGGGGTTCATCGAGTGAACACCATGAAAGGAGAGAACTTGGTGCTAGCTTGAACACCACATCTATAACCAAACAGAAACCATGGTAACTGGAGGTCCCAATTATCCAGATCAATAGATGACACCACATATAATCCACTATTCAAGGTCTTGATCATTCTTTCCACCATCCCATTGCATTGATGTCGCAACCCTAACTTTGGGCTCGCGACCAAGGCAAAGGGGTTGCAAGGGTGCGGGCCAAGAGGAAGCCCGAGAGTCACATCACATACTCCTGGGAGTGTAGGAAAGTGTGAGGGAGTGAACTCTCACACTCCCAAGGCAACTCCCACTTTGGGAGATGGAGTCTCGGGGGACTCTTGAAACTTCAGAGACCAATTTGAAGGGTCAAAACTCAATGGCTTGTGACGTTCCTTATATCATTGAAAAGCTCTTGGACCATAGATGTCTAAAATGAGCTCGCATTGCTCATTTGGACATCCGAAACACAAGTTATGGCCAAAAGAAAGGCCGAGAGTCGAACTGCCAGTTTGACTCCCGACCAGAAAAAGTCGGGAATCGACCCGATTTACCTGGCTGTAGACAACGTGCCACATACCGTTGGAAAGCTCTCGACAAGAGCTACAAATCGCATTTCGATCTAAGGTCTGCTCGCAAAGTTATGGGGCTCCAAAGTCGCGGGAGTCCTGGTTGGCGCGATTTCGGGACTCCCGCATGGGAGTCCCGGGAGAGAAAAGTCATTTGGATGTGGGCCCCATGGAGAGGTGCAAAGTATACTATTAGGGGGAAGGTGGTGGCTTCCCCCAAGTCCAGGCCGTGGTGAGTCTTGTGTGTCCGTGTTGCCCGTGGCTCGTCCTAGCACCAAAGGTGCTCCAACTATGCACTAACCACTTTGTGTGGCTTGTGTGCAAGCCCGTGTGAGTGAGTAAGCTTGTCAATTCTTCCTAGTCCCATCCCGGAGCTCCAACACGCCCCTCTACCCCTCAAAGTGTTGTGAACCAGGGAGTGTGTCCCGACTCCTCCTTCTTCCGTTGTCTTTCACTTGGACTCACATTTGAGTCTGTCAAAGAGTTGGGAGTGCGTCAATTGAGGCCATTGTGGAACTATGAACTAATGAGTGATCCCATGTTTTTTACACATCAGATTGAATTTAGCCATCCATTCACCTCCATTATCAATGAATATGAATCTGGGCACACCAAATCTACATATGATTTTTTCTTCCAGAAATCTAGCGATAGTGGCAACATCATGGTCTTTGATAGTTCTTGTTTCGCACCACTTTGAATAGTGGTTTATGGCAACCAAAGCATACCTATTTCCATTTTTAGTTTTAGGCAAAGGTCTTACAATATCTAGTGCCACCTTGTAGAAAAGGTCACAAACATGAATGTTTTTCATCTCTTCAATATCGAATATAATGTTTCTTGAACTTTTGGCAAGTTAACAATGTTGGCATTGTTTCACCACCATCCTCACATATTTTATTTTGTTATGCTAAAAAAACCTATTTTTAACCTTAGCCAATGTCCTTCCTTCATTGAAATGTCCAATTTCCTCATGTATGTTCTTGACCAACACTTGTCTCTCCTCAGGTGTTGGCACTACCAGATTTTGAAGAATAACGTATCTTCTCTCCAATGGTAATTCAACAATCTTCTTTTGGTTCAATCAACCTCAACATCATCATCTAACACTTGATCCAAGGTGCCTCCAGACAATAAGACCATGCAGGTTTGATCCTTTCAGATGTCCATATGTTTCCTTGTCTTTTTTACTCCATTGTCCTCTTCACTATTACTCACATCAATGGGGTTCAATTTTGCATCCACCATCTCCTGAGACTTGTAAATCAATCCCCAATAATCAAATATAGTATTGAAGCCCTTTTTGCCTTTCTTTTTGGAGTAAGTACCTTAGCTCAAAAATTGGAATTCTCTTTAGCAAATTCCCCAGATGGATTAATTTCTTCCTATTCTTCCCTATGCGTTAGTTCAACATGAATAAATTGGGAGAGGGTGAGGATATGTGCACTCAAGGCAAAGGATTTCTAAACTTGGACCACACTGGCACCCTTCTTCTCATCTTGTATCTCCATCCCAAAATCCTCATCCTCATCATGTGAATCAACTAAGTTACGATTCAACACATCAGCATTTGCATGCCTAATTCATGTTCTATGGACAATTTTGAAATTGAAGTCTTGGGGCATGGATATCCACTTGCCTCTTTTGCCAGATGAATTAAAAATTGTTTCAAGCCACTTTAATGGCTTATGGTCAATCTTGACAACAAAGGAGGCCTGATGCAAATATTGCCAAAAATGCATTATCCCCCATATTAGAACATAGCACTCACCTTCCATAGGATGGAACTTCCTTTGTGAGGGTGTAAGACCCTTAGTCACATATGCAATAACACATTCATGTTTATCTTGCTTTTGGGAAAAAACTAACCTTACTCTTTTTATAGACTAGTCTACATCAAGTATGAAGGGTCTTTCAAAATTAGGCCTTACAAGATGGGTGCCTCAATCAACTTGAGCTTGAACATGTCAAAGGTTTTTTGACAGAAAGGGGTCTAAAGAAAACTCTAATCCTTTTTGGTCAAGTCAAAAATGGCATAGTAATTTTGGTGTACCCACATACAAAGTTCCTATAATATCCTATCAAACCTAAAAAAGTCCACACATCAGTGATAAACCTAGGTACTAGAAAGTCCTTAACAACATTTACCTTCTTTGGATTAGGATACAAGAAGTGTTTGGTCACAACATGTTGTAGAAATATAATCTCTTATGCACCAAAATAACATTTTCCAAGGTTTAATTTCAATTTTACCTCTTGCAATTGTGTAAGGACAACCTTCAAATGTTTAAGGTGTTCTTCCCATGTTTGGCTATGTATGTTGACATCATCAACAAAGACTTTCAAGAATTGGTTTGTCTAATCCTTAAATACTTCTACCATGGTTCGAGAAAACATCCCTGTTGCATTCTTCAATCCAAATGACATCACATTCTAATCATAGAGACCAAACTTTGTTATTATGGCTGTCTTTTTTACGTCATCTTGTGACATTCGGATATGCCAAAAGCCAGATTGCAAATCCAATGCACTAAACCATTGGCTATTTCCCATCTGAAAAAGAACATCACTAATCAAAGGCATTGGGAATGAACCCCTTTTGGTCTGCATGTTCAATGGTCTGTAATCACCATAGAACCGCTTGTTGCCATCCCTCTTAATAGGTAGATTAACTTTGCAAGCATATTCAGAGTCACTATTCTTCATTTTACCAAGCTTGATCAATGCCTAAATCTGTCTATTTATTTCAGTTTCTTCCCAATAAGATAGCCTCCTAGGTGTGGTGCGACATGGGGGAAAGCCTTATGTGTCAATTACACGTTCCCCTATTGTGCAACACCCCAATTCCCCTTTATGCCAAGCAAAGACATCTTTAAAGTCCAAACAGAGTCCATAACTCCTCAACATGGTTTTCATTGAAGGCTTAATCAAACTTTATCCTACTTCATATTTCATCCCACCTTTCATCTCTAGATGGAACAACCTATTGCATATTTTCATGATCTAGATGCACTAGATTAAGCATAGGCATAGTGACAAAAACTCCTTTAAGTTTTTATGATTCTTCAACAACTACCCATTGAAGCCAATCAACATAGTCATCCCCTTCTATAATGTATTCATCCAACAATTTGTAGTGTTGATCTTGTAATATCAAATTCACAGTTTGATTGGTGGACTCTTGTTGAAGAAAATGGTCTAGTCCTTGGTCTTTTAGATCATTTTTAGATGTCGCGTCATTTTCCTACATGATCAAATTGAATTGAACATTTTCCTCATCAATCTCAATCCCAAATTCAATTGTGTTGTCATCAAATGATGCTTCATCATTAGGATGGTTTGAAATTGAAGAGCATCCGCCCTTCCAATATAATCCCTTCTCAAGCAGGTCCTCCACTTTGAGTTGTTGAACATTTTGCCAAGACTCTTAATGGGTCCCACATAAGAGGTATGTTGTGTTTCCCCATGTTGTACAATGTTTACAACATTCAAAGGGAGCATCTCCACATTAACCCCATGTCCATGCCTAATTTGTATAATGCATTTTTCTACATCAACCACTGCCCCAATTTTTGTGAGGAAGTTTAAACCCAACAAAAGGTCATATGTGTTTATATCCACCACCAAAACACCATATTGCAAACAACATTGCCAACATGCACATGTATGTCATCAAGCCTTCCCAAAGTAGTGGTGACAGTCCTAGATGTTGTTTTATATGTCTTATGTCTTGAGACCAAATGCATGATCCCAAGCTTTTTTATTATACTAGCTGCCATTACTAACATAAATGCGCCAGTGTCCACAAGTCTTTCAATCATCCCATTGTGATTTCCATAAGCAAGTGCATGGTTTTACCTTTGTAATTTGTGTTCGTAGAAATCCTTCTGACAACAGGGGCGTTGTTGATAATAACAACCTGATTCCTGCCAACCTTTTCATCTTTCCTTCTTCTAGCCAATTTAACCAACCCCTCAAGATATTCCAATTGTCCAAGAGTCGTCATGATTGTCTCCACTGGGGTTAGAGAAATCGGGCCTTTCATGAAATGTAGAAGAATTTTTGATCTTGCATTAGAATTGGGTACTGCTTCCTTGGTCCTGTTTCTTGCATCAATGCCTTCAACTTGTTCAACAACTCCTTCTGCTTCATTAACCTGTACCGGGAGTTTTTTTTTGGGAATCTTGTTTCCAGATGTCAATTGGTGATTGGCACCACAAATTTTGTTCAATTCATTCAATGTGGCCTCTTCATTATTTACCAACACTTCAAGGTAATTCGTAGTAGAGTTAGAAGGCTTAATGTCTTTCTTTTTCCAACAACGATCCTTTGAGTGCCCCATACCATTGCAAAATGAACACCTTATGCCACAGTTCTTAGCCCTATGTCCTCCACCATATTTGTTGCACTTGGGGTGCATATAATTATGTTTTGGATAAGCCACTGCAATGTGGTCTTCAACTTGGCATAATTGACACCTATATGCACTACCAAAAGAGCTAACACTTGCTCCACTTCTACTACTAGATTCCCTTAAGAAATGTATCAAGGTTTCATTCAACATTAACAATTGTTTATATGTAGATGATTCCCTAATTACATCTTCATCCTTCTCCTCCTTGAGGGGATCATATTGTGTTTCCCCCAAATCCCCTAGCACCCTCTCTATCTATGTTGCTGCAATCACCATTTCCTCAATGTTTGTGTATGTCCTTACCACACAAAGTCTTCTAAGTTCTTGCCTAAGTCAAACTAGAAACGTTTTTCTTTGCTCAACATCATTGATCCTCCCTCTTTAAAAAAGTTTATCCAATCTTTCAAAATACTTCTCAACTCGTTCTTTGGGTCTTTGTTTGATTGCATGAAGTTTGACACAAATCTCATATGCATCAACATCACCAAACTTTTGAACAATTGTAGTCCTTAGGATAGTCTGATCTGCCAATGGTCGATTGAGCTTCTTGAACCACTCTTTAGCTCTACCGCGCAAATTCAATTTAGCTATCTTAAACAACTTATCATCATTGAAATCTCTGATTTCAGCTACCATGGTTAGACACTTAGCCTAATCGTTTACATCTTCATGGTCCCTGCCCCAATACAACTCATCCATACCTTGAAGACTAGTCATGGTGATTAGTTGGATTCCAATTATATGATGAAAATTATTGGAATAGATTGTCTAAGGAGTATCTTTGCAAGTGTAGAAATCCTTATCATCACAAACACTACCAATCCATTTTCCTTCTATAGTGTACTTAGTACACAAAGTATTCTTTCTTCCTATGTCATCATTACAAGATCCAAGGATAAGGGACATAGGTAAGGTATTAGTACTTGGAACCTAACTCAGGTTACCACATTACGTAACCATAAGTATATTATATCAAGTGTTGAAGCACTGAATGTCAACACTAGAAAGGCATTGCTCAACAATCCTATTTCCACATCTTGCCTTCATTTAAGTTATTAATGAAAGATTCAGAATCATTCTGAAAATCAAATTTCAATTTCCAGGAACTAAAGGAGCGAGTCCTACTTGGGTTTTTAATGAAAATCAATTAATTTGATGACTACAGAGTTTGTACTGTGTTTTTTTCCAAAAACACAATTTTGTTAAAGGGTATGATTCTAATAGGTTTCTATAATTCATGACATCTTCCTAAATAGAACTTAAAGGTCATCCTGCACTTATCTATTCAAAGAAATCCTATTGATTTCCTTTTGTTACTTGAATAAGATCTTGAAAAACAATTGGTAAAGGTGAGAAAGTTTGCTCATTTAAGCTATCTAGTTGCCATGTTTGTTGAAGTTCAACATTTTTCCAAAGCCTCCAACACACCAATTTTGATGATAGACCTAATGCTTCAACTCTGAGAATCTTATCACCTAATTGGAACAAAACTTCAATTTTGGGAATGAAAAATTTGGTGAAGTGATAAACAAATCTTGTAAAATAAGGTATCCAAATATCTCCAACCCTAAAAACTTCCTTGGCTCCATCTAACACAATGTGGGTGGATCTATGCAAGGTATGAGGTGAAGTGGAATTTCTGCTACAATTCTGCACTTTTGTACCAGTCGCTTGTTCCATCTTGTAACTTTACCCATACTTTCACCCTAGACACACATCCATTATGTGTGACTTTGATGGCAATGTCTTTAACTTGTGCCTATGTAGGGTTGCATTCCACCATAGTAAGCACCCCAAATCCAACCAACCTTAAGATAATAAGTCCAACTTGAGGGAATGGTTCATTGGAAGAATTGTTGAAGCTTCAAATAGTTTGTTGATCATGGTTACTTGAAGATTAGTGACAAACTGGTCTGAATCATAATCAGACATAGCTTCCCGGGACATAACACCTATCACCAAACATAATGTTGTTCCAAATCAATAGTGGTGTACCTAATTTGACCTACTTTAATACCAAAAACTAGGGCACAAAACAAACAGAACAAAAATCATATACATATTGAATGGCGAATACATTTTCAAAATTTCACACTGGCATGAGCTCCTAAACCCCTAAGTTCTATCTAGTAACCACATAAGACACTACTTTCTTTATCAAAGAAAGGCTTGAGGTTTCTAAGGGGTCAAATCCCTCTGATCTTTCTTTCTTTTGAGCCCACTAACCTTCTTCCTTCTTTTCAAAGTGTTTAGACCCACATGATCCCAAGACCACATTGGACTTCCACTTGACAAAACATAAAAACAAGAAACATATCCATTTCCCCCGATGATTGCTTCAAAAGTCTTACAAAGAACCACAATCCTATTTTATATGATTGATTACAAAGTACATACCCCGTAACTTCAATGGACTATTGCAGTCCTTTAGAGTTCCCAAAAATTAGGGTACTCTTTCATGAAATGCAAGCCAACAAAACCCAAATACAAATCAACTCAAACAAACACTTTGAGAAGAGTTTCTAGCCATTTTCGAGATCTCTAAACTTTTCATCATTCCCCTCATCAACCATCAAAACCAACCTTTAGATGAAAACTTTGCCTCTCTGAGTACATTGCGCAACGGATTCTCTTATATTTCCATTTGAGATAGAGATTTAAAACCAATCTTCCACAACCTCCTTGAAAACTAAAAGCCAAAAAAATCCACACTACTTATTTGCATTGCTGCACATCCTTCCACTGTTGCACCACGAGATTTCCTTCAAGCGCACTTCACTTGGTAGCTCCTTTGCCACACAATCATCCTATGTCCAACAACAACACACACATACCAAACAAAAGAAAATAACACAAAAGTTTCAATGCTATCAAACACCATCGCATCTCGACTCGGTGATCCTGCTTGTTTCCACTCCATTGCGAGCAAACACTCCCAACTGTCAACAAAAAAAACATGCTTCCTTGAAAAACCCTAAAACCACTTTCTATTCACATTCATAACCGTAAAGCTTGAAACTTGTTACATAGAGATCTCCCAAACCATAGGGATTCATGCCATGCTTTTGGTATCTTCAATGATGAATATAGGTGCACTAACTTGGTTTTAGATCATTTGAAACTATGGTGTGAAAGCTATTGACTATTGAACCATTTTCTCAATGAAAGCTAAAGAAAGTCAAAACTCAGAACTGACTTGAAATTTGAGAGCATTTCTGGTGGTGTTGTCGGAAAGCCCTTGGCAAGTCAGATTTAATAGAGTTTATTTCACACTTTTCAGAGCTAAGCTTTAAAAGAAATTGATTTTTGAGTACATTTTGTTGCTGGAAATTCAAACAAATTGCAAAAATTGTGTTTGGAATGAAAAATCTGTCTACTCAATGTGTTCTCACTTGGGCAAACAGCACAGGCTACACTAGGCCTAGTTGCTATGTAAAGATATATAGAGCGATAATATTATGTAGGTTATATTGTAAGCCAATTTTTTTGGTGTCATAGTCCTAAAGAGTCAAGACTCAAGTCCTGGGGAAATTAGAACCAATCTTTAAAAAACATTTTTAATCTGGCAGAAAATTTCTTGGCGAAAACAAACAAATAAAATCTGGAATATTTAAACCTTGCAAAGCAACACCCCCAATTTTTTTTTTGGAGATTTTGGAAATTTTCTTTGCATAAAATATTCAATCAAGATTTAAAGTGTTAACTTTTAAATAAAAATGAAAATACATCTCTCCTTAAATGAAAATACATTTACTTTTGTCCTACCACAAAAGTCAGATTTTTGGGAGGGCCGGGCAGGCGGGGTACGGAAGGAAAAACACGGGCAGTTGTCGGTATACGGATCAGCTCGACGCAAGCGACGCCAGCTCCTTGCGACTCGGGAGTTCAAAGACGTCCAAATTGGGACCATGATTTTTCCAAATGATTTGGGAATCACCCCACAATTATTTTCTTGTGCATTATTGTGTATCATCACTTTTGTTGCATTTGGAGGTGGAAAGATTTGCACTTCTTTTGGATCGATCAGTTTTGCGGGTTGAGTGG
>Ga0116228_10000625_pt1 | contig 27379 bp, 22 predicted proteins | sample S1TSphfallax_2_FD_89694 | JGI IMG/M metagenome (GOLD analysis project Ga0116228, IMG submission 89694) | Host-associated microbial communities from peat moss isolated from Minnesota, USA - S1T2_Fc - Sphagnum fallax MG | ecosystem: Host-associated > Plants > Peat moss > Unclassified | place... | reverse complement strand
AATGCTTCCCGTAAAGCCAGACCCTATTTTATTGTCCCAGATTTTTGCCAAGCTGACCTCACTCGGTCGTATTCACAATGCTTTTACAACCACTCAACCCTCGTAATTTGGCGAAGGTATTGCTTGAGGGAAAAGATTATTTAGAAGATACTCTAATAGTAATTCAAGCCTTGACTATTTATCCTCCTTCCAAAGATAGATATTGTTTGGGTATAAAAGAAGGCTATTTTAGAGCAGAGGAGAAATCCTCTTCATGAGCAAGTTAAGACTTTATTCAGAACGCTTCTACACCGTTTTAGCGATCGCCCAGATGATTAAGAATTGTAAAGTCCTCGTGGTGTAAGGCTTTCATCAGCATCAAATTTGGAATTGCTGAAAAACTATTTCTCCCCTTGACAAGTGTAACTTTACAGTGATAATTTTGCACTGTAGCCATATTGCACCAGCGCGACATTGAAGTAGCTGGCAAGTTGAAACACTCTTTCCTCGGAGTTTTAACTCCCATCTAAGAGTTAGGTGTTTACTCTTTTCTCACTTCTGTTGTTCCTAGTGTACAAAACGGCTCTATTTTCAACGTGGCTTCTATGTCCTATTCCTTAGCAGCACTTCTGGTATTGAGCTAGGACACGTATAACAACCCGCAAGATGGTCTAGAAACTGCTGGCGATTAAGTTGTTAGTACTGTCACAGAAAGAGCATGAAGGTTAGTATTTTACTGATTATTGGTTTTTTCTGTGTTTTTAGTCGGAAATTCAGCGATCGCCTGTTGTACCAATGGTATAATTCAAACAAAGTTATTATTGATTAGTTTTGATTATATGGTTATAGCAAGTACAGCAATTGGCATAAGTCGCACAATCAAGGAAATAGTGGAAAAGCAAGCAAATTCAACTAGGTTGACTAGACTATCAGTGCGCTATTCCAATGGGGAAACACCGCTTTTGTGTAAGGCATTTTGTAAGCCTTGGGAGAGTGCCATAAAACTTTCCCCTCCTTGGATAATTTGCACATACTACCAATCACTGTATGCCAGTCGATAGTGGTATAATATATGTCTAAACCTTTTCCCTGCAATTGTCACCTCATGTGCATCCCCCCAATCCTTAGATGCGCCCTACTTTAGTCAGATCGCTGGAGTATACTTTACTCATTGCTTTCTAAGGTTTTGTATTAATGAAAACTATTAATCAAATTTGACAACAAGAGTATATGGCAACAAATTCTCTCAGTTTCACCTTTATTAATGCTGATGCCTTTAATCTCCTTTACTCTCTATACCCTGATGGTTTTGCCTCTAATGCTATAGCAGTAAACTCTGAAGGCAATATTTATAATGTTGACTCCTTCAACAATCAAGTAGAAGAAGTCAGTAGTAATGGCAGTTTTATTACAGCTTTTGGTCCGTTTAACAATTTATCTAGCATAGCAATAGACTCACAAGATAATTTCTATATTATTGACCAGGCTAAGAGTCTAGTAGAAGAATTCAGCAGCAATGGCAGTTTTATTAGAGCCTTTGGTTCCTATGGCTCAGGTTATGGGCAATTTATGGTGGACTTTTCATCAATTAACTGTCTAGGAGTCGATTCTCAGGGTAATGTTTATGTTCTTGACATTGGTAACAATCGCAATCGCGTCGAAAAATTCAGCAACAATGGCAGTTTTATTACAGCCTTTGGTTCCTATGGCTCAGGTTATGGGCAGTTTGGTGCCAATGGTATGGCAGTTACCTCACAGGGTAATGTCTATATTCTTGACGCTGTTAACAGTCGAGTAGAAGAATTCAGCAGTAATGGCAGTTTTATTACATCCTTTGGTTCGTTGAACTATGAAAACCTTACCGCTATAGCAGTAGACTCACAAGATAATGTCTATGTTTTTGGATATACTGAGAATGTTAGTTCTTCTGGCAGTCTTATTAGTATTTCTTCTGGAGTAGAAGTATTTAGTAGTAATGGTATCTTTATCACAGCCTTTGGTTCCTATGGTTCAGGCAATGGACAGTTTAGAATCTCATTGAACATGGCTGTAGATTCTAAGGATAATGTCTATGTTTATGACTTAGGTGTGAATGGCCAGTCAAGATTAGAAAAATTCTCTCCGACTAGCCTAATTAATGTCTCACTAGTAAGTGGTACTGAAAGCGAAGAAAATGGTAAAGAAATACTTGATGGAATAATTGATCTTGGTAGGACAGATGGAATTAATTCCATGCTAGAAGTTCAAGGTCATGTAGAGTATGACAATAATACAGTTAGCGTTAATGGAACAGTCTATTCTCTTATTGGAACAGGAATATTTTTAAATGCTCCTAGCCAGCAGGCTACTCCCTTATTTACAGGAAGTTTCACGATAGATACAAAGACTGGTATCGCAAGTTCAATTACTAACAGTGGAAATCCTTTTGTGCTGGGAGGAGAAGTAAATGTGCAATTTAACAGCTTGACTCTCAATCAAAATGGATTAGCTCTAGGAGCAAGTTTTCAATTACCACAAGACTTAAATTTACCTAACTATACTTTTAGCGGGGCTGATGCAATTTTGATCAGCCAGAACGATGTAAATTTTGGACAAAGCATAAATGGAACATCACCAGATTTCAATGATTTTACTCTTTTCAACCTTGTTCCAGGTTTGAAATTTAGTGATTTCTCCATAACGTACAATGCACCTGAAGATCAGATAAAAATACAAGGTAAACTAGCCTTAAGTCCATTTGTTAAATCGGCAGATACAACACTTGTTGCCGATCTATCGGGTGACAATTATATCCAAATTGAAGATGGTGAATCAGATATTAAAGGTTCCCTGACTCTCACAAATGTCAAGTTACTGGCTGGTTGGAGCTTAGATAAAATTAGCTTGAATGTTGACACTATAGATGAAACTGTAGGAGGTACAGCAGAAGTCACATTTCCTTTTGGCAAAAGTATTCCACCTAAAGATGTAAGTGTTGGGCTAACTCTTGGGTTTGGGTTGCCAATACCGCCACTACAATTGAATACAATCGGCGTTTCAGTAGGAAATGCACTTAATATACCTATTGCCACAACAGGCGCTTTTTTACAAAAAATCTCAGGCACAATAGAACATCTAGCTCCATCTGATTCTCAACCAACTGATTTTACTGGTGAAGTTGATATAACTGCTGGTCCCAAAGTATCTGTTGATTTGAGTAAACTATCTCTTGGTAAATTTAATGGACCTTTAATTGATGCAGATGTAACTGCGACGATTACTAAGTCAGATTTATCCGGAAATGTAAATTTGACTTTTGTTAATAGTCAATTTGCCACTATTAATGGCAATTTTGATCTAAATTGGGACAAGCAATTTTTAACTGCTAATGGAAGTTTAAAGTTTCTTAATGGTAAGATAACAGCACAAGGTAGCTTCAAAGTAGCATCTAATTATTATGATATTCAGATGTTTGGTAGTGCCAGCGTTATCATGCCTAAGTTTGTACCTGGTATTGGTGGAAAACCATTTGCTACAGCTAACTTCTTATTTAGTTTTACAAATGATAATTCTGCCAATAATTTTATTGCAGGTTGGACAACAGTAGGTATTAATCTACTCGGACGAAATATCTCAACTACTCTAGGTTTTGAACAATTTTTTGATGGAACGTCTCAAATTATCCACTCTGGTAATATACCAGCTTTACCCACAGCGAACGCTACTGCTGCTTCATTGCAGACTATAAATACAGATCAAGTAATTAGTCCTAACTTAATCAGTGCAGACCAAGTAAGTAGTCCTAACTTACTTAGTGCAGCAAATGTAACTTCAGGTAATAGCTTTGCGATCGCACCAGGAACGCCATATATTATACTGGGTGCAGATTGGGATAATCCCAATAACAATGTACAGCTTCAACTTCAAGATCCCAATGGTAATATTTACAATGAATCTGACTTTGCCGCTACTGGTAACATGGCAATAGTCGATCAACTTTCCCAATCAACATCTAGAACTGTTCTCATTAATAATCCAGACCCAGGTATTTGGACTATTAACGTAGCAAATAGTACAGGACTAGGAAATATCACATATTCTGGTTCTGAAAATTCTCAATCTCCTACTATTCAAGTAACAGATCCAGCCACAGATACAAGCAATCAAAATGTCACCATTACCTATAATACTGTTGACCCCAATCCTAATGGTAAAGTTAGTTTATTTTATAACACAGATAATACTGACTATAACGGCATATTGATTAAAGGCGGTATTACTGAGCAAGATGGTAGTAATAGTTTTGTCTGGAATACTCAAGGTATAGCACCAGGAAATTATTATGTCTATGCGATGCTCTTAGATAGTAGTAATATTCCTGTATTTAGTTACGCACCTGGTGTGATAGATGTTACCGAACAAGCAGATTTATCAGTTACTAATACTGCAAGTACAGATCAGGTAACGTTGGAAAACAGCTTAACTTATACTGTTACTGTTAGCAATAATGGACCTAATACTTCCCAAGGCGTAGTTCTCACTGATAACTTGCCACAAAATGTAACATTTGTCTCTGCTAGTGTCCAACCTAGTACACAATCAGGTAACAATCTTACTTTTAACCTCGGAAATTTAGAAAACGGGCAAAGTACCTCAATAAATATCACAGTTAATCCAGAGGCAATTGGTGATATTACAAATACTGCTAGTGTTACCTCCAATACATTTAGTGGAGATACCAGTAATGGTTCGGATAACTTTGTTACTACTGTCCTAAATAATCCAACTAATCCTAACACCATAACTAATCTTAGTGGCTTTGGCAGTCAACATTGGATAACCAACAATACTTCTCTTCCCTATACCGTCAACTTTAGCAACAAAGCATCTCAGGGAACTAATCCAGTTGCCCAAGTTACTATCACAGTACAAATTGACCCTAATCTCGACCTGAGTACTTTTCAACTGAGTAACTTTGGTTTTGAAGGTAATACTTATGTTGTTCCTACAGGAGTGCAGAACTATACCACACAGATCGACCTGACTTCTACTAAAGGTATTTTGGTAAATGTCGCTGCTGGACTCAACACTAATACCAGAACACTTACTTGGACATTTACCTCCATTGATCCTACAACTGGCCAAGCCATAACAGATCCGACTAAGGGTTTCTTACCACCAGAAGATCAAAGTGGCGCAGGAAGTGGTTATGTCGGCTATACCATCCAACCAAATGCTAATCTCGTCGATGCCACTGTTATTAATGCGCAAGCCAGTGTTACTTTCGATAGTCAAACCCCCAATCAAACTCCAGCAGTTTTGAATACTGTTCAGGAAAAGCCACCTAGTAGTTTTGTCAATCCCTTACCTACTACAGAGACTAACCCTAACTTTACAGTTTCTTGGACAGGAAGTGACCCAGATAGCGGTATAGCTTCCTATAACATTTACGTTTCTACCAATGGCAGTCAATACGTTCTATGGCAAAATAACACTACAGCCAATTCTGCAACTTACAACGGTCAAACAGGTAATACCTACTCCTTCTATAGTGTGGCAACAGATAATGTAGGTTTAACAGAAGCAACTCATACAAAAGCAGATACCACAACAACTGTAAACGAGATATCTTCTTTATCTCTTGGAGTCAATAATACACTAGATCAAAGCAATTACTTTGGCTCTCTCTTGTTTAACCAGCTATCTAACTTAGGAAATACAGTGAGTGAAGTGGGCGTATTTGCAACTGATGATAATGGCGATATTTCCAATCCTAACGGTAGTAGTATACCCTTAGCACCTGGTCAGACTGGCTACGCTCAGGCGGTGTTTAGTGAATCACAGATTTTGTATGGATTTGACCCCATTTCTCTCCGCTCCAATACTTATAGCTCACAAAATCAATTATTTACTAGCCACTTGGCTAATTTTGGAACTCAACTAGCTAATGGGAATACGCTGAACAGCCTTGGCTTCTATGTAATAGTTAATGGTACAGCCAACCAAGAACTAGCAGCCTTGAGTGGGCAAATTTCCAATCAGCCTAATGTTTTCTTCAACATTACTGGAGCCAACAACAATAATTTGAATCCTCTACAGGTAATACCTTCCACTACTCAAACAGGTCAATATACCCTAGCGTGGAATGGCTCATTGGGCAATGGTTCAAGTTTTACAGGAAATTTATTGTCCATAAATACAACTCCCCTCAACAACACAACAGACCTGAAACAAGGAATTGTTCACCCCATCATTGATACAACAAACGGTAGTGCTCTGCAAGTGAACTTTAACGTTACCAGTGATGCCGCATTTAACGACTTTGTTGGTTTTTATCCAATTGCAAGTACAGATGGCACTCTTGAAAATGGACTCAAACCTGGTCAAGCGGGATACGCTCAAGCTGCTGTTTCTGAAGTAATATCTAGCTTACAGTTCGATCGGCACACTGGTACAGTTACCAATAGTGCCCCTGTGTACAACCCAGCAGACCACCCTTGGCAAAGTACATTAACTGACACTTTTGCAGCAGGACAACTTTATGCTCCTGTATTAATTGCTAATGGTGATGTTCAGTCATTCTTGGCTAATAATCCCAATAATAATGCTCCAACTGATTTAAGCTTTGCTAGTGTAGGAGCTAATCCCATCGCCTACTTTGCTTTTGTGAATGCTAATAACGATGGAATTGACCATATAGAATCATTACCTGGTTATACACTAGGCTTTAAAGATTATTATGGTGGAGGGGATCTTGATTACAATGATATGGTACTAAATTTTAATCCTGCTAATTCATCCCAGATTCTAAGTAGTCACGCACCTACTTACTAAATAGTGTACGCCATCTAAATCAACGCTACGGACATGAGAAGCGATGCCTTTGAGTATTTCTACTCCTTTCGAGTGAAAGAACTGCACTCAGGTAATTACTTTTACTCTTATCCTACTGGTTTTGTTCTACTGTTTAGCCATTGCTCTAAGTTGGCTACAGTAGAGAAATCTAGTAACGCCTCGCTCAATTCTTCCAATTGTTCTAAGGATAGTGTCTCAATTTTGGTAAGTAGTGCTTGAGGAATTTTACCTACCTTATGATTTAATTGGCGAATGACAAGTTTTCTCTCACCTAAAACAATTCCTTCTTCACGTCCTTCAACCTTAGCATCTTGATAAACCCGTGATTCTTCTAGTGTAATCCTTAACATTGCCTCAACCTTTTTTCGTTTTAGTGAGCAGTAAACCAAAGGGGCTGGCGTTACACCCACCCCAAAAACAACCCAGGTACTCAGGTAATTGATTTTACTCTTGCTCTGCTGGTTTTGGTCTACTGTTTAACCATTGCTGTAAGTTAGCTACAGTAGAGAAATCTAGTAACGCTTTGCTCAATTCTTCCAATTGTTCTAAGGATAGTGCCTCAATTTTGGTAAGTAGTGCTTGAGGAATTTTACCTAGCTTGTGATTTAATAGGGAGATGACAAGTTTTCTCTCACCTAAAACAATTCCTTCTTCACGTCCTTCAACCTTAGCATCCTGATAAACCCGTGATTCTTCTAGTGTAATCCTTAACATTGCCTCAACCTTCTTTCGTTTGAGTGAGAAGCAGACCAAAGGGGCTGGCGTTACACCCACCCCAAAAACAACCCAGGTACTCAAGTAATTTCTTTTACTCTTGTTCTACCTATTTTGTTCTACTGTTTAGCCATTGCTCTAAGTTGACTGTACTGGAGAAATGTAACAAAGCTTCACCCAATTCTTCCAACTCTTCTAGGGGTAATTCTTCAATTTTGGTCAGTAGGGATTTGGATATTTTACCAACTTTACAGGTTAATAGACGAATAATAAGCGATTGCCCTTCTTCTATACGTCCTTCAACCTTAGCATCCTGATAAACCCGTGATTCTTCTAGTCTAATTCCCAACATTGCTTCAACCTCCTTTCGTTTCAGTGTAGAAAACTTATAAATTATGATAGTGGTGACTAAATCAATTATCCCCTCTTCAGACAGTTTTGTTGTAGATTCAGTCTTAGCCCTCTCCATCAGAAACTTAGCTGATTCTACAGCATCTCGCTTGGGAGCAACAGTTAGCATCATCAAGGCCAAACCCAAAGGCTGTTCTCGCAGATCCCCTAACTCATTCAAATAAATACGATGAGTTTGGGTGCTATTTAACAAAGCGTGATGAATCGTAGAATTAGAAGGTTCTAAACTCCTAGAACCATAAATCAATATTCCGCGCCAATCGTCATAGGGATTATCGCTCTTATTATTTTTGTCCATGAACATCATTAATTCAGTAAAGAAACGGAAGTTAAGACGTTCATCTTTCTGAAATTGAAACTCAGCAAAGTAAGGTATTTTGGGAGTAGCATTGTCTGGAGGTAAGAAAACTCCATCAATGCGAAATTCAGTTTCTTTAAGTGTCGTAGAGTAGAAACTGTAATTACCTGCTCCAGATGGCTTTTCATCCACTAACTCAAAAAGTAGATTGGGGTTTTGCTCGCAGATTTTGAAGAAGATAGAATCTCGTTTCATAAATTTTCTTGGTAAGGTTAAGACAGTATAGCTTGCTTTCCTGCTAGGTACTCACCATAAATCCCATTAAACTCATATAGGAAATCGCCGCACTCTGAAATTGCGATCGCTATGAAAAACATAATTTGTAGGATATATAATTAAGATATAATATTTCTATGTATTTGTCAATGAACATTAATATCCTAATTGATCAAGCACTGCTTCAAAAAGCTTTAGCAGTGAACAGTATAAAAGATTAACAAATAAATTTCCTCCCTGTATGGATACCACAGATCGAATCTTAGATGAATGGCGCGATATCCTAGAAAAAATTCTGCAATATTACGCCGATATTCCTTATCGTTATGGTGATGTAATTACTTATGTAGTTGTCAGCCGCGATCGCAACCACTATATGCTAGTCCATGAAGGTTGGCAAAAAGATCAACGAATTCATGGCTGTATAGTTCATGCTGAATTCCGCAACGACAAAATTTGGATTCACTATGATGGTATTGAGGATAGCATCACTGTAGAACTAGTTGCTGCTGGAGTACCTAAAGACCACATTGTTCTGGCTTTTCATCCTCCTGAAGTTAGAGAGTATACGGGATATGCAGTTGTATAGCAGCTTCAGCTAACTGACGATCATGAATCTTCCTGTTAACATTGTTCATTGTCTATCCTTAAGTTTCTTGGGAAAGAATGGTAATAATATCTGCGATCGCTCGATGGCTTCGCCCGCCTTCGGTATCGCGATGATTTTCTTCTGGTGTTTCTTTACCCAAAGAGGTTTCTTTGACCAAACGATAAACATCAGCCGCACCTTGGAAAATTCGCTCTGTCAATTCTAACGCTTTAAAAGTTTCTGCAATCTCTTCCATTTCCCCAATCCACCGATGTGCTTTTGGTGTCATGGATGGCAGGGAACGGGTAAGTATTTTGGCTAGTTCTGGTTGGCTACTGGATACTTCATCCCAAAGTTCTTGATCTAAGTCCAGGCGATGGGCTGCAATGAGTAATTCTGTACCAATTGCTGTCAGTCCTTTTGTTAAGGCTGCATAGCACATCTTCAACCCAGAAGCATTCCCAACTTCATCGCCAATCAACCTAATATCTAATCCATAATCTCGCAGTTGTTGGAGTTCAACAGCTTGTTTTCCTGAAGCATAGATGCGGGTACGGTTGGGAACGCGTGGCGGTGGACCAATAATTGATGCATCAACAAATTGTCCACCCTTTGATTCGATAAGTTGGGCAATGTTTTTCACTTTCTGGGGTGATATAGCGTTCGCATCAACATATAAAATACTCTTACCAACGCTGCTGATTACATCAGCTACTTGTCCTGCTACCTCACTGGCGGCGGCGGGAACTAGAATGGATAGGACTACATCTGATTCAATTACCAGCTGTTTGAGGGAACCCACATCCTTGATGTTGGCTGCGGCGGCTAATTGTCGAGTGCGATCGCTTCGTTCTGCCAAAGCTGCAATTGTTTTTAATCCATGTTGATTGAGTACAGATGCGATCGCCTGTCCCATGTCACCCGGACTTAAAATACCAACAGTTTGAATTTTCATGAAAAGCTTGATGCCAAAGGGAATAAAATACGATAACCTGATAGATATACTGTACTATATCTCACTAGAAACTGATCATAAAATCTATGAGGAAATAAGTATAAATTCCTTCTCGCCCTGCTCCCCTGCTAAGTCATAATCGCTCCGCCCATCAATCGTTCGTAGCGATAATTTAATTCAGTTTTCATTAATTCCCATTTTTCTAAAGTTGCATCTACCTCGATCACCTTTTCCGCAGCTTGTCGGGCTAAGAGCAAAACCTCCTCATCTTCAATCAAGCTAGCTAAAGTAAAATCTGCAACTCCTGATTGTCGAGTTCCTAATACTTCTCCAGGACCCCGTAAACGCATATCCATTTCAGCAATGAAAAAGCCATCTTGAGACTGTTCTAACACCTTCAATCTTTGTTGAGCATCAGGACTGCGAGAACTACTCATCAATAAACAGTAAGATTGAGCCGTGCCTCGACCTACACGACCACGTAATTGGTGAAGTTGAGATAAACCAAATCTTTCCGCAAGTTCGATGGACATAACCGTAGCGTTAGGAACATCTACCCCGACTTCAATTACCGTAGTAGAAACAATAATTTGAGTTTGATTATCGCGAAATTTAGTAATAGCCTCATCTTTCTCAGCCGAAGTCATACGACCATGTAATAACCCTACTTGAAAATCAGGAAAAACAGTTTCTTGCAATTTTTGATGTTCGTCTACAGCCGATCGCAGATCCAACTTTTCCGATTCTTCCACCAGAGGTAAAACAATATAAACTTGTCTTCCTTGAGCAATTTCTCGGCGCATTAAATCATAAGCTTGCGGACGTTGTTGACTACTCAACACTGTTGTCTGAATCTTTTGTCTTCCTGGGGGTAATTCATCAATCTGACTCACATCTAAATCGCCATGTATAGTCAACGCTAATGTCCGAGGAATGGGTGTAGCCGTCATTGTTAATACATGGGGCTGTTCGCCTTTTCGCTGTAATCTCGCCCTTTGTTCTACGCCAAAGCGATGTTGTTCATCAATGACTACTAATCCTAACCGCTGAAAATTTACTTGGTCTTGGATTAAAGCGTGAGTTCCCACTAAAACAGGTAATTCGCCAGTTTCTAATTGGGCGTGTATTTGTCTGCGTTTACTGACTTTTGTAGATCCCGTGAGCAGTTCTACTGGTAGATGGAGTAAGTTAAACCAACCAACCAATTTACGATAATGCTGTTCTGCTAAAACTTCCGTGGGAGCCATGAGCGCTGCTTGGTATCCTGATTGAATGGCTGCTAAAATAGCTACTACAGCTACGACGGTTTTACCTGAACCAACGTCTCCTTGGACTAGACGATTCATGGGTTCAGGTTTTTGTAAATCGTTGAGAATTTCGTTAATGACTCTTTGCTGGGCGTTGGTGAATTTAAACGGTAATATTTCGATGAATTGGTCTAGTAACTGACCTTTAGGTGCAAGAATGGCGCTAGTTTGCACTTCCTTGGCTTTTTTTTGACGTTGTAATAATCCAATTTGCAGATAGAAGAACTCATCAAACACCAAGCGACGACGAGCCATTTTTAACATATCGCTGTCTTTGGGAAAATGAATGTTAGCGATCGCCCCTTGCAATTCCATCAGTTGATATTTTGCTCGCAAACCTGGAGGAAGAGGATCTGGTAAATCAGCCGCAACAGGTAAAACCGCAATCACAGCCTGTCTCACCGTATTCACGACGACTCCTTCTGTCAAACCATAAATAGGTACAACACGCCCAATATTCAGTGATTCAATGGGATCGCCTGGATTTGCCAAAACTTCTATTTCTGGATTATCGAGAGTCAGACCATATTTACTTTCTTTCACCAATCCACAAGCAGCTACAACACTACCTACCAAATAGCGACGCTTTAAAGTTTCTTGCCAACTACGGCTGCTAAATCGCGCACCTGCAAAAAACCGACTAACTTTAATTTGTCCCGTATTATCTTTGAGAATTAATTCTAAAATTAATAATTTCTTATTTCTAGGGCTGGCAAAACAGTTAAATCGCCTGATTGTGGCGATGATAGTAACAGTCTCTCCACCCCGTAACTCCTGAATATTTACTTGACGCGCATAGTCGATATGATCGCGGGGATAATAGTAGAGTAGATCCCGTACTGTAGACAAACCCAAACGTCCTAAATTCTCCGCTTTCTTGACACCTATTTCTGGTAAGTTACTGAGTTTTTCGTCAATTTTAGGAGTTAGTCTTCCCTTGACTTCAGCTACAACTAGGGATTTAGTTGGAGGGAGTTTAATCTGATAAACTTGCTTTGATTCACCACCAGGCTTGACTTGCTCCTTATGCTCTTGCTGTTCCTTTTCTAATCGCCAGATATACTCGCTGACTTCCGCAACTAAATTTTGTCTACTTTCTCTAGCTAAATTAGGATAATCAGCAAACTTCATGGCGATTTCCTGCCAATGACGGCGTTCAGATGCAGGTAGAAATGTCGGAAATTTCCCAAAGGTCAAACTGAGAAACTCACTAAACCGATATTTATTACCCATCAAATCGACAAAACCATTTTCCGCCTCTACAGCCAAGGCTTTGTTTAGTCTGATCCAATCGGGTACATCATTAGTCATTGGTCGGTTTCGGTTCTTTGCTTTTAGTCAACTTATTCAAACCAACTAGCTCGCCACGCAGCTTCAGCTTCAGCTACTTTCAGTTCCCGATGCTTTTTTTGGAAGTCTCTACCTAAACCATGTAGCTGTGCTAAGATATTACGAATTTGCTTACGTCCTGACACAAGATTTGCATCAGCAAATTCAATTTCTCCCAAACGCAAATTAATTGTCATAATCTGGGTCACTTTTGCATCCTCCATCTCTTGCTCATGACTCACTTGAATGACTAAATTTAACAAGTTGGGCGGACTAGGTACAACTTCACCAGCACTCTCGGATGCTGCTAATGCTGCTGCTAAAACAGCCTCAGGGAGCTTTTTGGGTAAAACTCCAGCTTTCTGCAAGATAATATTAGTATCTTGCGTACATTCCCGCAGGATTTGCCCAACTGCTGCTTCTAACTCCTGTTGCCATTGTAATACTTCTACTGGGTTATTGGGATCAAGAGTTTTTAGTTTCTGGTTCTCCAGTTTTTCCTCGCCGGTACTCTCACTATCCTCAGCTACTTCCTCGGAAACTTCTACTTCTTCTTCTACTTCTTCTGTAGTTGTAGATGATGGTGATTCAGTTTCTTGGTCTTGCAGAAGATCCAGCAATTGTCCTGCTGTATGTTCACCTATACTACGAATGAATTGCTGCAAATTTTGTCTGCGGGTTAAAGACAGATTGAGGAAGTTTTCTGGATATCCCTGGGTACAAAGGTGGTAACTAGCTAAAATTAGTTGCTTCTTTACAGCCTGTCCTAAGATGGATAAATAATTAGCATAAGCATTTTGGAGTTCTGCGGCGATCGCTCCAATCGCCTGTTTCAGTCCTGCAATATCTTGCTCTAATCGCTCAATCGCTTTCACCATAACTTGTCCATAACTTTTTCGCTATTTTTCAATTAAAATTAGCGCTGAGAGGATAAAAAGTATTGCAAGAGTGTAATTTTATACTCTCTTGCAATCAAATACTTACCTTATACTACTATTTAGCACCGATTTGAGCAGCAACCTCTTCCGCAAAATTAGTTTCTTGCTTTTCAATACCTTCACCCAGTACATAACGCACAAATTGCTGTACATGGACATCCGAACCTACTTTCTTGGTCACCTGTTTCACCAAGTCATCCACAGAAATGCTTTGGTCGCGAATGTAAGGTTGATCTAATAAGGTCATTTCCTTCAGACGTTTTTCAATTCGTCCTTGTACGATCTTTTCCTTGATTTGGGCTGGTTTGTTAGCCAAGTCCTCTTTACCCATCTCAATATCTGTTTCTTTTTGAGCAACTTCAGCAGGAATTTGGTCTAGCCTAACATACTCAACGTTGGGACAAGCAGCTACTTGCATAGCTAAGTTTTTGGCTAAACCTTGAAAATCAGTATTTTCTACAGCCGTATCACTTTGGGATTTTAGTTCAACTAAAACTCCTACTCTTCCGCCAGTATGAATATAGCTATCTACTATTCCTAGCTTATCTGCTATGTCAAACTTAGCAAAGCGGCGTACTTGGATATTTTCACCCAATTTAGCAATGCACTGTTTGATAGCTTCGTCTACACTGACACTATTATTTTCAGCATAGGGCTGACCTAGCAAAGACTCAACACTATCAGCAGTTACAGCTTGTAGAGCTAAGTGCTTAACTAAATTCTTGAAGTCATCATTACGGGCAACAAAATCTGTTTGGCAGTTAACTTCTATCAGTACTCCAACTTGACCGTCAGGGTGAATGTAGGTGTCTACTAAACCTTCTGCCGCAATGCGATCGCTTTTCTTGCCAGCTGAAGCAATACCTTTCTTCCTCAGCCAGTCTATAGCTTCATCTATTTTGCCATCGGTTTCTTTGAGCGCTTTTTTGCAGTCCATCATGCCCGCGCCAGTTTTTTGGCGTAGCTCTTGGACGAGTTTTGCAGATATTTCCGCCATGTTGCCTCAATTCCTAACTTGACATCGAGTTGTGATTGCTCACGAGTGTTGAGATATTTATATATCTTACTCAGCCCCGGATCAGAAAAATCATTTAGCAGAGGAAATATATGGCTCTACTCTTCCTCTTCGTCATCGGGAATTAGTGAGTCAGTATACTCACTTTCATCATAATCTTCCTCTTCCTCTGGGACATCATAGATATCTTCCTCATCTGAGGCTTCCAGTTGACCATGACGACCTTCATAAATAGCATCTGCTAATTTACCCACGATCAATTTGATCGATCTAATCGCATCATCATTGGCTGGAATTGGTATATCCACTACATCTGGATCGCAGTTTGTATCAAGCATAGAAACAATCGGGATACTGAGTTTTTGACACTCCTGTACTGCGTTGTACTCCCGTCGTTGGTCAACAATCACCACAACATCTGGGACTTTTCGCATGTTCTTAATCCCACCCAAGTACTTTTGTAACTTGGACATTTCCCGACGTAACATAGAAGCTTCTTTTTTGGGTAGTAAGTCTAAAGCTCCATTTTCTTCCCGGCGTTCCAAATCTTTGAGGCGCTCTGCTCTAGTTTTAATCGTTGCCCAGTTGGTCAACATTCCACCCAACCAACGCTGATTAATATAATGAGAACCACAGCGACCAGCTTCCTGAGCAATAATTCCTGCTGCTTGGCGCTTAGTTCCCACGAACAAAAACTTTTTCCCCTGCTCTGCTTGACTACGCATGTAGTTATACGCATCATCCATCAAATGAGCAGTTTGGACTAAATCAATGATATGTACACCATTGCGAGAAGTGTAAATATAGGGAGACATTTTTGGGTTCCAACGTCTGGTTTGATGACCAAAATGAACCCCAGACTCCATCATCTGAGCCAATGAAACAACTGGCATACCTATTCTATTCTCCTATTCGGGTTAAACCTCCATCCAGCAGCATTTCCCCGTGAGGAAACACCCGAATATCCGGATGTGCGGATTTTTTAATTTGCTGTTCTAGGATAGCACAAGAAATAGAAATTCTCTATTAATAGGCAGGAGGCAGGAGGCAGGAGGCGGGAGACAGGAGGCTTTTAGGCAATTTTACTTTTTGTTACATACTTCTTTTTTGGTCTTTCTACTGAATAAAAGTCCAATTTTTTAACTTCCCTCCTGCCCTCTGCCTTCTGCCTCCTGCCTCCTGCTTTCCTGCAAAAGCTGACAAACTATATCGTCCGTTGTTTGGGTAAAATTTTGATACCAAAAACCAATTGCTGACATTGTTTCTGGTGTAAATAGGCAAATTATTTCATCTACAAGCGAATGCAATTGCTCGTATATGCTAGGTGGTGCAATTGGTACAGCCACAACAATTTTAGCAGGTTGTTGTTGTCGTAACAGAGCGATCGCTGCTAGCATAGTTGCACCAGTAGCAATACCATCATCTATCAAGATAACAGTTTTATTTGTGATATCTAATGGTGGACGGTCTTGTCGATACACAAGATCACGTCGCTGCAATTCTTCTAACTCCTGAGCAGTGACCTGCTGAATAATTTGGTCATCTATTCCTAGAGAGTTAATCACATGATGATTTAGTATCCTCACACCAGATGCAGCAATAGCGCCCATTGCTAATTCTTCATGACCGGGCGCACCTAATTTTCTGACTAAACATACATCTAGAGGTACATGTAAAGCTACAGCTACTTCAAATGCTACTGGAACACCACCGCGAGGCAAAGCCAACACGAGCAAATTTTCCTGGTTGGTATACTTGTATAATTCTTGTGCCAGCATTAAGCCTGCTACTGTACGGTTAGAAAATTTTTTCCTCATGACCACCTCTTGAGGATAAAGGGGAAATATGGCTTAATCATCCATAAACTGAATTGGCCGAAATCATTCTCTACTTTATTTTATGATCCTATAGCCCAATTAGTAACTCAATTTAATGTTTGGCTATGATTTACATTAATATTAATACTATATTACAATAACATCATCCTATTTTGGTATAAATATCACAGAAATTAGGTGTCAGATGCACTCGAATAATTCTGAAAGCTTAAGACATATGTATCATTTTTCATCTAAGTATTACTCCATAACTACAATGGAACAGGTTAAAGTTTTGCATAATTGTCAGAATTAAGTATGCCTAAGTTATGATTAAACTTGTTTCCCCCTGGCTCTATTTAGCAGATTGACTTGATTCAGCAGATACATCTGTACCTGCTGTAGATTATACTATAAACAATTTAAACAAAAAGTACCCGTAAGTTAATTTAAAAAGAGGTATCAATGAGTTTTAATAGTCTTGGCAAAAAAACAAATGAATATAGAGAACTTAAGGAAAAGCCCCTTTGGCAAGGCTCATCCATAAATAAAGCCACTGTCAAAAATCGAGAAAGCAAAACGACCCAAACGACCCAGGCGATCGCTAGTCATCTCATAACTGATGACCCAAACCGCGGACGAGTAGCTATTTTCATTGATGGGTTGAACTTATTTCACACAGCTTTACAGCTTGGTCTAGAAGTTGACTATGTGAAACTGCTTTGTCGGCTAACTAAAACTTCTCGTTTATTGCGTGCGTTTTTCTACACAGGAGTTGACAGTAATAACGAGAAACAGCAAGGGTTTCTTTTATGGATGCGCCGTAATGGATATAGAGTAGTGACAAAAGATATATTTGCAGTAGCAGAAAATGGTAAAAAACCCAATTTAAATGTAGAAATTGCCGTAGACATGATTACATTAGCACCGTATTATGATACTGCTGTACTTGTAAGCGGAGATGGGGATTTAGGTTATGCGGTGAATGCAGTTTGTAGCCTAGGAGCTAGAGTAGAGGTGATTGGTCTACAAACGACTACTAGCGATCATTTGATTGATGTGGCAGATGAATTCATTGATTTTGATACGATTAAGCAATATATTCAAAAAGATTCTCATTTAGGTTATAGCTATCGCAGTTCTTCTTGAATAAATTTAAGCAGAGGAATTATGATGATTGTCGTTATTTTGGCAAGGTCAGGAAATGGATATCTTAATTGTAGAAGATGAGACAGAAATTGCCTATTTAATCCAGCTTACTCTCGAAAAAGAAGGATTTTTTTGTCGTACTGTCCATGATGGAGTTAGCGCTTTGCGGGCTTTTACAGAAAAAGTACCTGATCTAATCATTCTTGACCTGATGTTACCTGCGCTGGACGGGCTAGAAGTTTGCGCCCGGGTTCGTCAAAAACCAAGTGTTAAAGATCCTTATATCTTAATGCTGACAGCTAAAGGCGAGGAAGTGGAGCGGATTATTGGCTTATCTACAGGGGCTGATGACTACATGATTAAGCCTTTCAGCCCTCGGGAACTGGTTGCCAGAGTCCGAGCATTATTGCGTCGTAGTCTGCGGCAAGGTATACAGAATCATGTCAATCGTACTCAGCACTTTGTTGTAGATATTGAACAACGTACCGCTAGTCGTCAAATGAATGCTGATCATTCCCCAGAGACCCTGGAACTAACTACCTTGGAGTTTAATTTATTAAGTACTTTTATGAGTAATCCTGGCCGAGTTTGGCATCGTACTCAACTAATTGACAAACTCTGGGGAGATAACTTTTTTGGAGATGAACGTGTAGTAGATACTCATATAGCACGATTGCGTAAAAAAATTGAGCCTGATCCATCCAATCCCACCTTCATCAAAACTGTTGTAGGGGTTGGTTACAAATTTGATGATCCTTTATCCGCTTAAATATAATGAAGATGGGATTACGATTACGTCTACTGTTTTCCCATCTAGTAGTAATGATAGTTGGGTTAACTAGTTTTATTATTATTAGCAAAATATTTTCCCCCCGATTTTTTGTTTTGCGTTTGGAAAGGTTAGAAAATCAAGGGTTTGACTTAATTGATGTGCGAACTGAATTAGTTGCAGGATTTGAGAGAGTTTGGCAAGTTAGTACTTTCTGGTCAGTTATGGTGGGTACTACTGCTTCCGGTGGATTAAGCTATTGGGTGTCACGCCGAATTATGCAACAGATGATTGAATTGGAACAGGTTACCCAAAGATTTGCTGCTGGTGACATGAATGCGCGTGTTCCTATATCTGATATTCCCGAACTCAACAGGCTGGGAGTTAATTTTAACTTAATGGCAGCTAGTGTGTCAGGAGTAGAAGCGCGAAGACGGGATTTAATTGGAGATATGACCCATGAATTACGCACCCCTCTGACGGTATTGCGTGGTTATTTAGAAGAACTGGCTGCTGGCGAAATTGCGCCAACTCCTGAAATTTATGGGAAATTAGCTAAGGAGACTAAACGATTAGAACGACTAGTTAATGATTTACAAGAACTCTCCAAAGCTGAAGCGGGTTATTTACCAATCAATATCCAATCTGTAAATCTATATCCTTTATTAGAATCATTGGTAGAGAGATTTGCTGAACAAATTGTAGAGGACGGTCCAGTTTTACAGCTAGACGTTCCTCTGTCCATACCCAATGTACTAGCCGATATAGACCGGACTGAGCAGGTTTTAGTTAATTTACTGGGTAATGCTGTGCGTTATACTAGTAAAGGAACTATTACTCTTCGTGTTTGGGTAACTGGTTTGATGCTTTGGATTGCAGTTAATGATACGGGTATTGGCATTAGTTCTGCTGATATATTACATGTATTTGAACGCTTCTGGCGTGCTGATGAATCACGCAATCGCAATTCTGGGGGAACTGGTATTGGTCTAGCTATTTCAAAACGTTTAGTTGAACTACAAAATGGACAAATTCAAGTCGAAAGCCAATTGGGCTTAGGTAGCGAATTTCGGTTTTGCTTACCCTTAGCATAACTAGCCTAAAACATAGGAAATTTTTCTGAAGAACTCGCTTACATTAAACTTACACAAATTGGTCATACCCACGTCATCCCAAATTGTTATTCTAATAGTGGTAATCTCTGAGATTTTCAGCTAGGTCACGTTAATTGTCCAGTATTGCTATTCTAAATTAATGATATATGACTTACAACTGACTAAATCTCACTAGATACTCCTGATAATATCTGGGTTGCTCTGACATTTTACATAACTCAGTAAACCAGATAAATCCATAAGAATAACAAATATGGCTAGAATTGTTTTAGCTTGTTTATTAATTAGTCTGTTGACGGTATTGGGCTGGGTGGCAATTTCTTACTTATTCCCAAAAAACAACTTTCATGAATAGTGACTAAAATTAGCACTAAACAAACAGCCAATAGCAATATTTAGAGCCTTTGGTAATACGGGACAATTTAATTTACATTTAATACCCTAGCGTTTAGTATTCGATTCCTGGTTGAGCTTTAATACCTTGGTCGCGAAAAGGATGCTTGACTAAATTCATCTCTGTGACTAAATCAGCCCGCTCAATTAAAGCGGCTGGCGCACCTCTCCCAGTCAGAATAATATGCTTATCAGGTGGTTTTTCGACTAAACCATCTAGTACTTGTGCAACTTTTAAGTAACCCAGCTTAAGCGCTATATTAATTTCATCTAATAAAACTAATTTAAATTCAGGATTTTTAATGAATTCTACAGATTTTTCCCAAGCGATGTTAGCCTTTTCTAAATCGCGATCGCGGTCTTGAGTTTCCCAGGTAAATCCCTCACCCATCGCATGAAATTCCAATTGCTCTGACCAATGGCTAAAAACTTTTTTTTCTGATGGTTCCCAACCCCCTTTAATAAATTGGACAACTGCTACTTTAAAACCATGACCGAGCGATCGCAGCACCATACCTAAAGCAGCAGTAGTTTTACCTTTGCCATTACCTGTATTAATAATAATCAACCCCTTCTCGGTAGTAGCTTCAGCTATCCTTTGGTCTTGTACTTCTTTGCGCCGTTGCATCTTTTTGCGATATTGCTCATCACTAAGAGATGCTGACATTACTTCATCTATCAACCGGACTATTTCTTGGTCGGAGTTTAATTCTTCTGGTGTATTATCTTGCATAATTTTTATGGATAAATATAACTTATTAACAGGGAACAGGGAACAGGGAACAGGGAACAGGTAACGGGTAACAGTGAATACATAGAGAACTCTTAGTTGATTTTTGAACAAGACGACCTACTTTCCCCTGTTCCCTGTTAGAGAGTTCCCTAACCAATGGGATAATTACCTGGATTCACAGCGTGAACAAACTCACTACCAGAGCTAGGTCTTCCCCGTTTATAACTAGCTTCCTCTGGTTTTCCCCATCCCAATTGCAAGACAATTTCTAAAAAGTTGGTATTTTCCCATTTCCACAAAGTTACCCATTCCGTTCTCTGAGCAATCCGTTCCACATCCATCTTGGTGATTTGTTGATATTGCTTACCATTACTAAAGCTTAAATACAAATCCATAGGTTCTGTCACAGCAGACCAAAATTCTAAAATAGAGTTTTTTACTGCTTTCAATATTTCTAAATCGCTTACTAAAGCAATTAATTCCGTATTAACTTCTGGATAATGGAGATGTTTCCCTTTAATGATCAAGTCTTTCCAGACAATACCAGAAATTTGATTTTCCCTTTGGTATGCGTGAATAGCTGTTTTAAATTCTTGGTAAGCAGTAAACTTCTGTAATCCATCGCTGCTGATGAATTGATCTAGCAGCGGACTACCAGAAACTGATACCTCTAACTTCAGGCGATCGCCTTTTAGACAAGCTTGACGTTCATCTGCTAAAATTTGGATTAGCTCAAGGGTTGTGTAAACTTTTGTCATTAGAACCAACCTGTGAGTTGCTAGTGGTTATCTAGAAACTAAACCTAGAAACTAAATCCAGGTTTTCCATTGATGAGAGCTATATGAGGCGTTATAAAGATAATTATCTCAATTATCTCTTACTATTGGGTAGATATGTGGTATTAGATGAAACCAAAAATCCAGAATATGAGACAAAACCACTCTTGGAAGTGTTTGCTCACTCACCATAAAACATATTTGCCCTTTGCGGACTTGATTAACTAGCACAAATGTGCTTATTCAAAGTCAAGAGAGTACCGGAGAATTCCACTATGTCACCTGAACCTGTACAGGAGAATATCTCTAGAAAAGGTTAGCATAATAGAATGACGATATAATGTTACTCTAACGAGGATTGTTAACATAAAATGCTCATGAAAATATACAACAACTCAAACAAAAAGGTGAAAGAAAGTAGCAAAGAAATTACATGCTATTTTGTCTATAGCAATAATGATAGTATTTTTATAAGAGATTTAACGCAAAAAATAAGTAATTACAATATTAAAACAATAAAAAGTATGTCATTATATGAATGGCATGAACGAGAAAACAGCATTAAAAGTTCTGATTTCTTTTGTATTGTTGTAAATAGTTTAAAGTTTATTCAGAAAGAGTGCGAGGAAAAGCAAGCACAAATATACAAAGATATTAACTTAGCCTTTGAACTATATCATGCAAGCGAAAACAGTACAAGACGTAAACCAGAAATCATTTTTCTTGGGGATGATAATGCTGAAAATTTATTAGATACTCAAATTTGTAAACCAGAACTAAATTTAAATCTTCCAATTTGTAGGTATCAATATATTAAAGTTTCTCAACATCTGCAAGAAAGTGAAATCAATGGATTAATCAGTAAGATTCTCCCTCCAGTTACTTTCATTCAAAACTTAGACGAAGAGGAAGAATACTTATGGTTACAGGCTAGTAAACAACCTTATGAAGAAGTATTTTTTCCCATTCCCAGTGAACGTCTTCCTTTTGAGGAAATAGAAAAACGGATTATAGAATATAATATGCGAAACTCGCAAGAATGGTATGAATTATATGCGATTTGGCATAAAAATGTCAATAATGTAAAGAAAGCTTATCAATTGAAAGAACTATCAAGCAACGTAATTGGTATGGGATATTACTCTCTACATTTGTTAAGTGGCTGGATATTTGCAAATTACTTAGCAATTGATTATATGTATAGGAGCCAAACCCGGTTTAACTTTTTCTATCAGACTATAGAAGAAAAGATTGGAAGCAAAATGGAAATGAATAACCTGAAAGGAAAAATATTTGAAATTGAGACTATAGATTTTGATTTTTTAGTGAAAGTTACAGAATCAGAAATTAATATTAAAAATAGTGAAATAGAAGCTGATTTTATCACTCAATTTCGTCGATTGAGAAGGTTAAACTGGTTTACGCATAGACCTAATATCTATATCATACTAGATGATGAAGGAAATCCATTTCCATATATTCAGCCTGGAATGGATGAGCCACTCAATAAGAATGATACACCACTTATTCTCATGGTAGAATTACTAAATAATGATTTGAAAGATGGAGATAATTTGCTACTAGTTAGAGAAATTCTTGACTTCTTGTATAATTATTTGTTTATGTCAGATTCAGATGATATGCCTGAAGGATATCAAGAAAATATTGAGCAAGTGAAACTAAGTGTGGATGATAAATTTCAAAAGTTCAAAAGATGTATTTTAGGAAAAATGGAAGATATAAACATAAATAATACCAAGTATAGCTGTAGGCAATTGTTTAGAAAAACACATAGAAAAGTTATAGACGAAGGCATGAGTAATCAAGTAAGACTGGTTTAGAAAGGCTTTTGACAAGTTGGTGAGTTGGGATAGAACGTGGAGAATGAGGTTCTAGCCATTAGTCACTATCGAGCAGCGCATGGACGTAAATTTAAATCTATACTGCTCAGATTATAACCACTTGACAGAATCACAGTACGAGAATATACTGATATTAAGAGGATGTTTATTCACAAAATCAGGCTGGTCTATATGAATCAACTTAGATCTATACAAGAAGAGCTTCCCCAAATCGCTCAATTTAACTTTCTCAAAGAAGAGTTTCCCCAAATCCATGAAATTGCTAATAGCGCTGCTATATTTGTACATATAGACCATCGTACAGCTTGCCTTCACGCACGTATAGCCTTGGAATTGATTTTTAAATTTGTATACGAAAGAAATGTACATAGTCGAGATCAAAAAACACTAGGACAATTATGTGAATACCTCAAAAGTCAAGAAATAATAGAACTTTTAACGTACACCCAAGCAGGATTTATCATCGTTAATGGTAATAACGCAGCCCACGAAAAAAAAGTTATAACTGTAAATCATGCAATTAAGTCAGCACGGAGTTTATATAATATTACCTATTCCTTCGTATATAAATATGGAAGCAATAGCCTACCAAAAACACAACCAGATTTTGACCCTGATGCTCTTCCTAAGATATTATTGATTCCCAAACAAACTATTGCAAAATATAAACAATCAATTGGTTCAATTATTTTTATTGAAAACTTAGACGATCAAAAACATCTCTTATGGTTTCAATCGAGTAAAAAAGTTTATGAAGAAGTATTTTTCCCTAACCCTAGCGATCGCCTTCCTTTTGAGGAAATAGAGAAGCGGATCAGAAAATATAATATGCAAAATTCCCAAGAATGGTATGAACTATATGCTATTTTACACGACGAATATCACCAAGAAGATGAAACTGATACCGAAGACAATGTACATCCAGACGAACTATCCAATTATATAATTGGCATGGGCTATTTTTGCGTTCATTTATCAAGTGGTTGGATATTTGCAAATTATCTGGCGATTGAACATACGCTTAGAAATGAACATCCAGTAGCTATTTTCTATGAAAATATCAAGGAGAAAATCAATAGCAAAATAAAAAATAGTAAAGCGAAAGGAGTAGTTTTTGAAGTTGCGCCTATGAATTTTGATTTTTTAGTGAAAATAGCCGAATCAAGTACAAAAGTTTCTGGCAGCGATCAAGAAGATGAATTTATAATTCAGATGAAGAGCTTTAGAAGGTTGAATTGGTTTATTAAACAAAATAATGTATATATCGTTTTAGATAAGAAAGGAAGTATATTCCCATATGTTCAACCGGGGATGGATGATCCGGTACAAGAACACACCCAAGAATTATTTCTTATGATAGAGCTATTTAATACAGATTTAAAAAATGACAGTCAGGAGTTGGTAGAAGAAATATTGGTATTCTTATACGATGATTTATTTATGTCAGGTTCAGGTGAAAGAGCGAAAGGATACGAAGAGAATGTTACTCAAGTCAAACAAAGTGTGTTAGAAAAAATCAACGGATGTATTCTAGGAAGAAGGGAAGACTTAATATTGACTAATTCTGAATATAATTGTAAGAACCTATTTAACAAGTTAAGGACAAAAAGTATTGAGGAAAAGATGTGGGATAGGTTAAGATTACTTTAGTGATAGTTGGTAATATAGAGTGTTAAAAGTCATTTGCTTATACTTTGTTGCTACCTTATTAATCAGTTCAAATCCTCTCCGTTCGTATAACTGACATGCAATAGCGTAATCAGGAATGTCTGAAGTATAAAGTTTGAGATAGTTGACGTTTGCATTTCGAGCTTGGCTAATAGCAAAATCAACTAATTTGCTACCAATTCTCTTTCCTCTAGCTTCCGGAGCTACACCAGTCCAGCCTAGCCAGTAAGTTTTTGAGTCTTCCAGCATAGTGTATATTCCTGTGATACCTAAAACTTCCATATCAGAATTGACTGCTACCCAATAACGACACCAACCCATACCTACTAACCTCAATAATAACTTGGGAAAATAGCCATCCATTAAGCTCAATTGAAAAGCCCAACTTGCTTTTTCCCACCATCTCTGATATTGAAAAACTTCATCAGCTAGTTTAGTAGCAGCTCTCAAATTTTGTTTTGATAAAGGTTCGATTTTAATCATAGATTATCTAATGAATTGATCAAATTTATCGATGGCTTACTTAGTCAGGCTTAATACATACTTAAGCTCTTACAAGTTGACACGCACGGGAAATTGTCTTATCATAGATTATATTTACTGTCTGTTGAATGTTGAAAAGTTGAAAATATCATAATTTATTACTTCATATTTTTTTACAAACAGCTTTAACAAAATTATAATCTACTTCAGACCCTTAATTAGATTATCCAAAATGATTTCTTTTTACGAACTAAGTAATTCCAGTCAAGATTTAGACTTTCTTAAATCTTTTTATAACGAAACATATGTCTTTGAGTTTCCCGATCCTAACGAGCGTGAATCTCTGGAAAATATGCAACGATATTTAAATTTAAAAGCTAGTGGTTGGTATGGTAAAAATAACTATCACATTATTGTTGCCTTCCAAGAAGAAATACCTGTCGGTGGATCTATAATGGATTTTTTAGCTGAACCAAATGTTGGTATAATTGAATTTATATTTATAGTACCGCAGCTAAGGAACCAAGGTATTGGTATAAAACTATTAAATTTCGTGGAATCTTTACTGATTGAAGATGCCCAAAAAAACCTGGGAAAAGATATCGATTGTATCGTTGGAGAAATGAACGATCCATTCCAACTCAATGAAGTTGAGGATAATCTTGACCCTGCTCTACGTGCTATAATTTGGCATGGATGGGGATATCGGGTTTTAGATTTTCCTTATATTCAGCCTGCTTTATCTGACTCTCAGGAACCTGTATCAAACTTGCTCTTAATAGCTAAGATATTTAGGAAAGAATGGCAGCAAGCGGTTCCCAGCTATGAAGTAAAGCTAATTGTCCATGAATTTTTATATTGGGCAATGCGGTTGGAAAATCCTAGTAATTGTACTGAATATCAAAATATGGCTAATTTTCTGGATGCTAGGCCGGAAATTCCCACAATAGACATGGCAAGCTATGTTGGCAACAATCCTTTAAAACATCTTAGCATTACCCCAATTATTAGTGAAACTGATCAGGATTTTTGGGGCGTAATGTCAGTCTATAAAGATGCTTTTAATCAAAGCCTATTGGCCATTCAAACAGAAGATTTTATTCAAGCGTTACATTCCGTTCAAGATGCTGACATTGAATATAACTATAACCTTTGGGCAATTCGGGCTGAACCGACATCAAAAATAGCAGGTATGGCATCTTTCTTTACCTTTCCCATCGCTGGTTTTGGTGGCTATATTGTATTCGATCGCTCGTTACGTGGTACGGGAAGGTTAAGAGAACTAGTAGCACGGATGGAATTACAAATGCTGAAGGACCAAGCTAACACCAAGGGTTGGTACATTGAAACGAATAGCCCTCAGTTTCTGCAATTGGGTTTCCGAGAAATTGATGTAGAATACGAGCTACCACCCCTAGCCGGTCAAGAAGTTGGTTTGAAATTTCGACTTTTTTACAAACCCTATGGTCGCGTCTATGACGAGGTAAAACTTACTTGCGACGAGTTTCTCATGGCTATGGAGCAGATTTTTCAGATAGTTTATCAGATTAAAGCTCCACGAAGTCATCCTTCCTATACCAAGCTGAAAGCCTGTATTAACTCCTTCCAAGATGGACAGATCTCTTTTGTTAGCTAATTAGCAGTGTAAGAGTGTGTTATTGTTAGCGTAACACACCAATTATTGAGTTAGTGCAGGACAGTATACTTCAGATATTCCTGATTATGCGATCGCACGTCGTCTATATGAGCATCTCTTGCATTCACTCATTTGTTCTGTTGTACTATAATGCATAAAACAATTTGCCCTGTGAGGACTCAATTAGCTAATATAAATGTACTCATGTAGACTCAAGAGAGTACCGGAGAATTCAACTATGTCACCTGAAACTGTACAGGAGAACATCACTCAAGAGATAGAAGTAGGTGGAGATGAAGCGAATTTTCCCCTATCTTCTGCTGACTTAATTTT